>SDBS01001800.1_pt1 | contig 21614 bp, 21 predicted proteins | sample 2277091 | NCBI WGS metagenome assembly SDBS01 (sample SAMN10404972, study PRJNA504765) | marine sediment metagenome | isolation source: marine sediment core GS10_PC15, 163 cmbsf | place: Arctic Ocean: Southern Knipovich Ridge | collected 2010
TAAAAAAAGTCATGATTGATTGGTTTTATTATTTCGTACTAATGTATTCCAGCAGGGTATAAACATCCACTTCCCTGTTTTTCTGCTTTCTCAGGAAAATTTCATATTGTTTTAATTGATCCCTCAATCCCTTTACCTCATCTGCAAGTGCCCCAGTTGTTAATGTCTGCCCTTTGCGTCGCTGGAAACCGGGCAAATAATCTACAGGATTGATCAGTAATCCCGCTTCAAAGACTGCTTTTTTATCGGCTTTACCGGGTATGTCATCCTTGCCTAACTGTCTCAATGCCAACACAAAGTCATCCATTCCGGTCGGGGACTTATCATCCACCATCAGAATAATCGGTAAAATCGTTTTTTTCTTGTTTGCCATGGTTGAGCATTTATTCCTATAGCCCAAATTTACTGTTTTTCGATAAACCCGGAACAACCTCGGAAAATTCAAACTTCCCCTCATTCAGATTTGGAAAGACTCAGCAGTTTAAATGCCAGAACAATCCTGAATATCCCAAGGCTGATAAAGGAAATAGCAATCCAGAAAATGATGGTGAGTCCAATCACCTGGGGATGCCAGATCAATATAATGGCCAGTAGCATAAGCAGAATTCCCAATAGGAGAATCCACTTCCACTTTTTCTGGTCTTCTTTTCGAAGCTCCATGGCTTCCCAGATCGCTAACACACCTCTAAGTACCAGCCAAAAGCTTATGAAGAGTGTTATCAATACCAATATGGCGTCTGGATTAGCGATCAATAATATCCCGATCAGGATGTCAAGTATCCCGGCAGAAAAATTCCATCCCCATTCCTTCAGGACCTTCTTGTAATAGAGGGCCAGAAATGCTTCCAGTACACCGCCAATGGCTATAATCATGCCAATTACCAGCAGCATTGCGTTAAAGCTTTCCCTGGGCATTTTTAGCATCCATATGCCCAATACAATGATTAAGGCCCCCTTAATGAGGTACATCCACCAGGAGATAGTGGTTTTCTTTGAGTTTTCAGTTGTTGTCATTCCTGCATTAATTATATTATTGATTTACCTGTTTATCCTGCAGTTTCAAGATAGGTTAATGCCAGGAAGATTCCAAAATTCTGGCAAGGAATTTGTTGCATTTGAGAGAAGCATTAAACTCCAATATATCTCTGGATTATGAAATCAATTTACCTGATAATTGTAATGCTATCATGTTTTACATTTACCAATTCTGCTCAAATACAGCCAGAATCATTTGAATGGGAAACATCTCAAGTTTCGGTAAATGATGGGATATGGACCTCAGAATCCGGCCCGTTAATCATCGTGAAAACCGATTCAATGGAATACATGCTGGACAGCCTGTGGATCGATTCCGAATGGATACAGAGCATAACTGTTTTAAAGGATGGCACAGCAACAGAAATGTACGGTTGTCTTTGAAAAAATGGTGTTATTTTAATCGCCCTTAAGGAAGATCATATTGAAGATTTCGTTGAAGGCAAAAAGCCAGACAATGTGCTAAAAATACGGAAGGTTGATTGATCAGGTAATACCTATACATTGTTTCCTGACCATTCCTCCGGCCAATCTGAAAGGCCCTTGTAAAATAAAAGGTGGTCTTTGTGAGGTTTTACCTTATCTTCAATGGCCAGCATTTCATCTTCGTTCAAAGCTTTAAATTCTTTGGCGATACTGATGTTTTCCTCAAGTTCCGGGATCTTGTCGATACCAATGATAATGGTACTGACCGGCAGACTGAGCGTATAACTCATGGCTTCCTTCATACTGATAATCCCACCATGGTCAAATATGCGGTCGCGAGCCGGGATCTTCATTCCGATCACTCCCATATTTTTATCGACACAAACCGGTAATAGATCTTCAATGAATGAATTATAATGTTTGTCAGCGGCATTCAATGCCATCAGGCAGGCATCAAAGGGATAACGCTCCACCAGTTCCTTCATGGGAGCCGGATCAGCATGACCTGTGATCCCCAGGAAACGTACAATACCCTCATCCCTGGCTTTTTCCATAGCCTTCAGAACCCCGTCATCTGCAAATATCCTGTCAATGTCTTCCGCTCCTCCGCCTTTGATATTATGGATTTGCCAAAGATCAATGAGATCCGTCTGCATATTTTTGAGTGAACTCTCAAGGTGTCTCATGGCTCCGTCATAGCTACGGTCATGGGTCTTGGTTGCCAGGAAGATCTCATCCCGTCTCTGGGGGAGAACCTCCCCAAGATGACGTTCACTGGTTCCACGCAGGTGGTCTTCCTCGCTGCTGGTACCATCCATTCCATACCAGGCAGAAGTATCTATGTAGTTAATGCCCATGTCGATGCAGCGATTAATGATCTCCACAGCCTGGTCTTTCATCCCAACCTGCTCGACCGTTGCCTGGGCACCGAGACTGTATAATCCTACCATTTCCCCTGTCTTCCCAAAAGGGCGTTGAGGTAATTGGGGTCCGGTCCCGGCACCCGTACAGGAACTTAAGGTTCCCATATAAGGAGCCAATCCCATCATGGAAGTACTGGCAATGAGCTTCCTTAAAAACTCCCGGCGGCTTGCATCTGTGTATCTTTTCATGAGTTTACGATTTAATGTGTTAAAAATATAAAATATTATCGAACCCTACCGGAAAGCTTCCAAATCTATAAGCTGGAAAACCATGCTGTAAGTTGTTTGAAGGCTTCTACTAATCGCGGAGCATAAAGCTTAATGAACGATTCATCAATTTCTTTATTCCTGTATTCTTTGGATGCAATCTTTAATGCAGGCTCCCCGTCAAAATCGACAAAAGCAATTCTTGCAGTTAACTCTGCCGGATCCCTTCCGAATTCGTATCCGGGTAGCATGGCCACACCTGTCTCTTCAAGAAGTGTCGAACACATCTCAACAGAAGTAAGGATCTCTCGATCAGCAAGCTTTTCACGGAATGCCCCGAAATCAGGAAACAGGTAGAAGCCACCATGAGACATCTGAATATTTATGTTGATCGAATTCAATTCTTTTACCAGATAGCGGGCCAATGCCTTCAGTATGCGACGTGCATCGAAAAGATATTCATCAATATCATCTCCCCCGTTAAAGGCAGTTATAGCTGCATACTGGATCGGTGCACTTGTGGCTGTAAAGGTTTCACTGGCAACGATTGACATGGCATCTCCCAGCCAGCTTAACTGGGGAGGAAAGGAAAAGGTTCCAAGCCTCCATCCTCCGGCACCGCACCATTTGCTCAGGCCGCTGCTGATAATGGTCCCCTCAGGATAATAGCAAGCCACAGAAACATGCTGGTGATTAAAATGCAATAGTCCATAGATTTCATCAGAAACCAGAATAACGCTGTATTTCCTTGCCACCCGGGCCAATTCCTTCAAACGTTCCAGCGGATACGTGTAGCCTGATGGATTCGATGGATAGTTCAGTATTACGATCCTGGGTCTGTCAGGATCTGTTCGGCAGATCTTATCGAGCTGTTCCGGACTCAGCCTCCAATAATTATCAGAATCGGTAGGCACCCAGTAAACGTGCCGGCCAATGATTCTGGCCTGCGGTGAATAGGAAACCCAGGAAGGCGTAGGAATCACAAGATCTCCATAATACACCAATTGCAATATAAAGATCAACACCTTTGACCCCGGCCCAATCATCACATTCTCTGGCAGGGTTTCGATTCCCTGAATTCGCATGTTGAACGAAGCCACAGCCTCCCGGAGGGAATACAGACCCTTTACCGGTAAATAGGCTTTTTGATGTGCATTGTCACGCAAAGCCTGGATCACCCTCCCAGGAACAGGAAATGGAGATTGTCCAAGTCCCAGGCGATAAACCGACCTTCCCTGTTTCTCTAATTCCTGCGATTTCTCATTGATTGCCAATGTCGCAGAAGGACCAAGGCCCCTGACATTCAGGTTAAGATGTATTGTGTTCTGCCTAGCCATATGATCACCATGGTGTTGCCAGTTTGAATTTACGACATTTTATAATAATAATTATCGATGGAAAAGGAATTACCAGATCATAAACCGCTACTACAGTATTGGATATTAACTATGTGAATAATCAATTGCCGGGATAGGTTACTTGCATAAGTGTTTAATTTTCACAAAATTTATATTAAATTGAACCTCCCAAAAACGGATCACCTTGAACCAGCTACATAAAATTATTCATAAGCATATAAGAATACTGGGGCTTGGTATGCTATTCATCCAATTTCTCTGCATCAATGGCCTGCTCAACGCTCAGGAGTTTACAATAGCTTCAGATACAATTGATGCCAGGGGATTTACTAAAAAAGCAGATTCTTTAATGAGGGCCCGTGCGTTTGATACCGCCGCTTATTATTACAATAAAGCAGCTGGAATTTACGGAGACCTGGATCTTATGGAGGATTTTATCGTCAATCTGGCAGCGGAAGGCAAAGCCAGGTTCTATTATAATGATATTGAAAAGGCTTCCGAATTGGTTAATGAGGCAATTGATACTTCCATAAAATATTATGGTGACTCGTCCATACTGCTTATTGATTGTTACCGAACCAGGTCGAGGATCTTTGATGCCAACGCAAAATATTCACAGGCAGTTGACAATATGCTCCTGGGACTGGAATTATGCCTTCATCATTTTGGCTACAATCATTCAAGAACAGCTTCCTTTTTGGGGAATCTGGGCATTTACTACGAAAAGCTCGGAGAATATCAACTGGCCATAGACTATTACAGAAAGTCAGAAAAGGTATTCAGGAACCTGTATGGAGATGAAGATCGTATGATTGCGGCTGCCTATAATAATATTGGAATTGTTTATGCAGAAATGGGGGAAACAGATTCTGCCCTGATCATGCATCAGAATGCACTGGCGATCAGGTTAAAACTATTTGGACAAAACCATCTTCACACAGCAGCCAGCTATAATAATCTGGCTGCCATCTATTACCGGATGGGCGATTATCAAAGGGCTCTTGATAACGAAAGGAAAGTACTCAATATCAGGCTGAAGTTGATAGGCAGGGAGCATCCATTGACTGCTCTAACCTATAGTAATATTGGAGCCATACATGAAAATACCGGCAGATATGAACTGTCACTTACCAATCATCTTATCGCTTTTGAGATAAGAAAAAAAGTACTACCGGAGATGCATCCGGAACTGGCAGCTTCCTATACAAATCTCGCTAATGTATACAGACATTTTGATGAACTTGACAAAGCATTGGAATATCATGAAAAGGCATTAACGATAAAGCTTGAAGTTTATGGCGAAGGTCATCCTGAAATCCCTTCAACATTGAACAATATAGGTGACGCATATCACTGGTTGAAAGAATATGAAAAGGCAAACTTAAAATTCAGGGAAGCAGTGGAGTCACTTAAAAGGATCTATCCGCTGGAAGTTCACCCGAGTCTGGCATTGTATTATGTGAATATTGCAAAAAATTATAAAGAAATGCCCCACCTTGATTCGGCGATGACATATGTTCAGAAGGCTTTAGCATCAAACAAGAAACCCGTATTAAGGAGAACCGCTGTGGATGACACAATCCTTTCCGAAGTTGTTTACCTGAAAACCCTTGCCCTTAAGGCTGAGTTGCACTCCCTGAAATACTTATCAGATCCCGGGGAATTAAGCCAGCTTGAATCTGCTATTGATCTATATATGAAAACGATAGGCCTGATGGAAAAAATCAGGTTCAGTTATGTTACAAATGAATCAAAATTGTTCCTGGCCGAAACAAGTGCAAATGTTTTCACCGAGGCCATGAACAATATCCACCTGCTGTACAGGAAGACCGATGATGTATCCCTGAAAAAGGATATGTTCAACATTATTGAAAGAAGCAAATCAGCTGTTCTGTATGAAATGATCATGCAAAGCCGGGCAACTGACTTTTCAGGAATCCCTGACAGTCTGGTTAAACAGGCTAATTATCTTAATGAGAAAATTCATACTTTAAAAATTGATGCCGACAGGCTGGAAGAACAGAATGACTCTGCCGGCAGCCAGGAACTGGCAAGACTATATGATGAAATATTTAACCAACAAGCGAGCTATCTCAACCTGGTCAAGCAGCTTGAGTCCACATATCCCAGATACAAAGAATTGAAGTATAATACGGAGATTCTATCCCCTGAAATGATTATAAGGTTGCTGGGAAGAAACACAGTTGTACTGAATTATTATATCGCCGATACAACACTCTACATATATTCAATCAGCAAGGATGGGAATGGATTGTTTGTGATTGACATTAGTGATGATTTTGAGGATAAGGTTCTTTCGTTTCTGCGTGCCATTAAAAAATACCGGATTGATGATTTTAACAGGGGAAACGAGGCATTATACAAAATCCTTATTCATCCTGTTGAATCTGCCATAAAAGGAAAAAGCGAGGTTATCATAATCCCGGACAAATACCTTTACTGCCTTCCTTTTGAAACGCTCCATAACCCAGCAACTGCAGATATGCCATCTGATTTTACTAACAGAGACTACCTGGTAAAGACGCATAATATTTCATACCATTACAGCAACACGCTTTACTGCCAGATACTGCAGGAAAACAAGACGGGCACGGGTGCTGGTGGTTTTATTGGATTCGCCCCGGTTTTCAACAGTGATAGTCTCAACAACCAGGTCACACACAGAGGTGCATCCATTTTCGACACCATTAGCTTCAATGATTATGAGACATTGCGCTCGATATCCATAGACGGCATAACCTATAACCCTCTGCCATACTCAGAAAAGGAAGTATCCTCCATTGCGTCCCTCTTTAGAGACAGGAATCTGAATGCTGAAGCTTTTTTATATGGCAATGCCAATGAGATCTCCTTTAAAAATAACATCCCTGATTATAAATATATTCACCTGGCAACCCATGGCATCGTGAATGAAATGAATCCAAACCTGTCTGGAATTGTATTTTCTCAACCAGCAGAAATGGAAACCGGGTTCACGGGATTTGACGATGGGATCCTTTTTGCGGGAGAAATGTACAATCTTGATCTCAACGCTGACCTGGTTGTCCTCAGTGCTTGTGAGACAGGACTTGGCAAAATAGTCAATGGAGAGGGCATCATGTCAATGACCAGGGGATTTATATATTCAGGCACACCAAATATTCTGTTCTCCCTCTGGAAAGTAGGTGATAAAAATACCTACGAATTAATGGTTAATTTTTATTCTGATATTGTTGATGGCGAACACTATTCCAAAGCTTTGCGAAATGCAAAACTAAAACTGATTGGCAATGAGGCAACTGCCTTTCCTGCCAATTGGGCAGGATTCACTTTGGTGGGTGTGAACTGATATTTCTTCTCTATCCATCCGGTCAAATCCCCTTAAAGTAGTATTTAATGCCAATGTTGCATTGCAGAAGAAAATTCCCGAATTTTGCAATTTCATACCACTTGTAACCTTTTACCCTGATATCTGTTCCTATGTAGTATTCAGGAAGGACCCTTATGTCCATGGCCAGCTTTTCTGACAGCTTGATCAGGGTTCCGGCTCCCAAACCGATGATGATTCCACCATATTTTGCGGAGAGTGGTTCCTCCACATCGTTAAGGGGGTAGGCAATCTTGTCAAACTTGTTCCAGGCAACAGAAAGATCTATATCAATATAAGGGCTTACAGTGCCTTCAGCATATTTGTTGAAATACTTGGTAGCTCCCAGAAATCTGACCAGGTGGGTGACAGATTTTCCCGAATAACCCTCATCCATGCTTGTGTAATCACTTTTGGTTATATAATATCCGATATCTACGGCAAATTTATTTGATCCGATCCCTATAACCCCTCCCAGACCAAAGGATGGCTTGATCCTGGGTACAAGTACAATATGATCTTCAGTCTGAAAAAACTCCGAACCGTTAAAGCTGCCTGTAAAAATGAAATAACCGACGGATATCCCAAAATAGGAACGGATCTCCTCCGATTGTGATTTTACTTCAACAGAAAGGAAAAACAGGAGGATGAGGGTCAAATGGAAAAGCTTCTTATTCATTTCCCAGTTTATATAAATAGTACTTCCACGGCAAATCTTCAGAAGAATGGCTTACCAGTACCCAGAAATTCTGCCCGTCGTATGCTAAATCATGATAGCTATAATAGTTGTCTAATGATTTGGGTAGTTTGTAAGCTTCCAGTAATTCACCCTCATCGCCATATTTCATGAGGATCTGTGGTGTACTCTGTAATATCCAGATATTTTCACCATCAAACGCAATACCACTGGCTAGTCCATGGTTTTCGAATGTGGATAGCAGTGTTCCATCGTCTGACAGTTTATATATATAAATGGAAGTAAAGCCCAACACCCAAAAATATTCACCGTCGAAGCATAGTCTTGAGGAATTGAAATCCGGTGTATTAATTACTTGAAGTTCGTCAGGGTTAGTGATCAGGATCTTGGATATTTTCTTATAGTACGAGCTATATATATACCTACCATCTGATGTTATGCCGTGACTATGAACTCCCTCCTCCCCTGGTCCAAGTGAAAATAACTTCTTTTCTTCAATCCCTGTTTGCTTTGACACTTGAATGATGTTATCGTCATAATCATCAAATACCCAAATCTTCTGGCTGTCAACAGCTATATATCTTGGAATATCACCGGGACAATCAAATGAATCTATGATATGCAGTTCACTGGAGGAGATAAGTATAGCATTCCAGGCAGCGCCATATTCTATTTCACCCGAAATCCCATTTCCATTAACTACACCATGAAAGCTATATTCTGATCCTGCAGTCATCCGGAAATTGATTTCATTTCCAAAGACTGTCCCTTCCAAATCTACTCCTGAGTTAGCCAGGCTTGGAAGATCTTCCCTGAAAGAAATTTCTCCTTCCAGTTCAGCCCCATCCTGCTCTATCTCAAGCAAAAGATTGCCATGATCAGTATCGGTATCTCCCTGCCATCTTCCTGCCCATACGCCGGTTATATCGACACCTGGAGGTGGCAGGCTCTCCTCCTTCTTGCATCCTGCCAGGAAAGTAATAGCAATTACAACAAGGAAAATTTTGGGATATGTAATAAGTGTTTTCAAAGGGGCTGGTTTAAAAAGTATAGTACAACTTAATCTTGATCTTTGTATTGGCATAGCCAAATTCATCTGGCTGAGCATCTTTTTGGGGATACCAGGAAAATCCTGAATGGTGATGCACCGCCAATCCAAAATTCCGGAATTCAACAGCCGGTCCCACCATGATACCGTAGTCTATACCACTGCGGTTAGAAATGCCTTCATAATTAATGAACCCTGTATTAAATCCAAAATACCCACCTAATTGGAACTGTATCCATTTGTCAGGTAAATGCCCCAGCCATATGGTTCCTATGCCAAGGCGTTGCGCTTCCTGCTCGGGTAAGCCAAAAACATCGAATTTCCCTGTTTCAAAGTCGATATAAACCCCGGTTTGAAATTGCTTTGCCACCTTGAAATAATAAAAACCTTCGATGATGGATGAAGATGTCTGATCAATCCACAAATTATATGGATCCCCCACCCAGATATCAGTAATCTTGTATTGAAATCCATATGAAAGTCCTACTACATGTTTGCCATCCTGGGATTTGGCTTCAACCACAAACATTATCAGGAATATCGATGCGCATAGAATAATGTGATTTGCTCTCATTGTCGTAGGCTTATTTTTTAATAATCAATCTATATCCAACTGAAATTCCTACAGGAAATAATCGATTCTGGAACTCTGCACCATGATTATTTTCCAGATCATCTATATATACGTTTACCTCTGAATTTCTGATGGGTACTAATAAGGCAAAGGACCAGTAACCTCTATTCAATGATTTTCTATGGAAATCAATTCCAACCCCCAGGGTAGGGCCAAAAAACAGTTTGTTATACTGGCTGGCATTTAGCACAGCTATTGCTGCATTATAGCCATACATAACCATCGCGTATGGGTCAATTTTGGATGTGGGTTTTTCAGGTATATATCTGTATTTCAGGCCCACATTATAACCTGCTCCGGCCAGTGCATATCCTACTCCTCCAAATAGTCCAACATTTCGAATTGGATAATAGATAATATTTCCGCCAAATCCTCCAAAATCCAAACCCGCGCCAAGACCAACTGATAATTTATCGGTTTGTCTGCTTTCCTGAAATGGATCCTGTTGAATGGTATCCTGTGCGTTTAGTTGAAGAGTTAAGAACACTAATAAGATCACCGGAATAATTCTTGTTGTTTTCATTATGTATCTTTCATTAAATTAAATAATCAAAAGTGTGTAGCAGATCTCCATGAATCCTTAATGAACGAATGGCACAATTGAGAATAACTGAGAGAAACAGGAACAGGATGGCAAATACAAAGATGACGTACCTCATATTTCTTAATCTCAGATATAACCCTGCCAGATTATGGGAAAACCTTACAAAAAGATTCTCCAGTTTATTCCTGCTGTCAAGCTCCTCAACAAAGGTTTCTTTTACCCTGTCTGAGAGTGTCAGGAAGGGAATAATTACAAGGACATGAAATATCATTCCAAAAAAAGGAGGATCATTTTGATGCTCGATTAATCCGTCCATAATTTCCCACATCAGCACCATGATTATTATCTTCAGAATATAGAGTGCAGGGGCTATCCTTTTCCTGTTAAAGTAAAACCAGGCAACGATAACAACCATTGATAACAGAACTATGTCACCTATCAGGACCGGAACATTTACCTCCAGTCGGAAATGTGGACCATGACTTTTCAGGAATGGAAGTATACTCCCGGTGAAATAGCCCAACGGTTGAAGCAATAAGGCAATAGCAGGCAGCCAGAGCCATCCGGTTATCTTATCATAATTCCTGGTATCATCCATACCTGTAATTTTTAATACAATTGTATCAGTTCAACTAATCAGATATGACATGAAAATGGGAAACGTTACAAATCGATCGGGCTTTTTTTCTAAGAAGGCAGGGGAAAGAGGTTCGTAATCAATCAGGAGAAAATGGTTTTCCTGATGATTTATTCCTTCTCTTGTATCAGAAATTTCGAAGTTTGCAAGGCCTCATCTTCTGTATCTAGTTGCCAGTAGTACAAACCAGGCGGGAGTTTCTTTTCAAGTGTGAAAGGGGATTCAGTAATTGTTTCAAAAATAATTTTTCCTTTGTTATTAAAAATTACAAGCGTGAGTTGTTTATTGCCGCTTATCCATTGGAATTCAATCGTATCACTGGACTTAAATACTTGAGAATGATCGGGTGCCAGCACGCTGAACCGGGACGAACGCACCTGGTTCTCAATGGCATTTTCAAACATGGGAGAGGATCTAAAGGCTTCAGCAAGCAAATGTTCAGATTGCCTGTCAGCTTCCGATTGTAATTCAGAATCTGACACGAAACTTGTATCAGCGATGACATCAGGGCTTGCCGGAATCTCTTCCCCTGATTTTTCTTGTTCTACAAGAGCCTTATCCCCGGAAGGTTTAATAATGATGTACAGGGAATAACCTGCCATAATAATTACCGATGCAGCTATGCTCAATCTTATTATGATCGCTTTTTGCGAGAGTTTTCTTTTCACGGTCCTTTCCGGGGGAATATTATCCCCGCTGCCAGATCCTGCTACAATGACTTCTCGTATCTCAATCTCTTTCCGGCAATGTTCACAGAAAAGCAGATGTTCTTCAAACAGATCTTCTTCTTTAGCAGATAATCTGCCCAAAACATATGCATCATAAAATCCGTCCTTATGAAAATCCTCTTTGTTCATTGCAGTCCCATATTCCTGTTTTCAACAATTCGTTTTCTTATCTTTTCCAGTGCCCGGTGCTTTATTACCCTTGCATTGCTCTCACCTATAGAAAGTATTACGGCCACCTCTTTTAATGTTTTTTCCTCTTTATATACTAAATTTAATATTGTACGCTCTTTTTGAGTCAACAATTTGAAACAACGCTCCACCTGAAACATCTGCTCTTCAATTTCTAAAAGTTTTGCATTTGATATTGCTATAATATATTTACTGTAATTTTCATTATCTGTGCTTTCATCTCTTCGGCGTTTCACCCTGTTACGATAATATTCTTTTACCTTATTCTCTGCGATTGAAAAGACATAAGATTTAAGATTTTTAAAACTTTTAAATTTTGTCTCCTGTATCTTTTCATAAAATACCGAAAAGACAGAATTATATATCTCTATTGCATCATCAACCGGAATACTTCTTCTATTTAACCATTTACATATAATACGTTTCAAAACAAAATCAAGCTGATACCAGGATCTTTCATTGCCAGCTTTCAGCTTTTCAAGAAAACTTGTAAAATCTATTTCATCAATATGACTTTTAATGGGGGACACTCCCTTATCAGTATATGATTGAACAGCTACATTCGTTACATAGGATCTGTATAAAAATAATAAAATTCAAAAATGCAAAAAAGGCCAACATTGATTTTGCTATAAATCTCCCAATGATCTCAGGGGAACTCTGAACATATTATTCCCGGAAAAAATTACTTCCTTTTTAGTGAGACCCTCAAACAATAGTGTACAAGCATCAATAGAAACCATTTCGAGCAAAGGAAGCCTTTCTTAGTCTAACCTTGATCTAAATAATTAGAAAAAGATATACTCATTATTTTCTAATATTAAGATCACTAAGCTATTAGGAAAACCACAACATAATGAGAAAAATTAGCTAATAAAGGTGTATTTTTACACTTTTTTTGAGTCATTTTTTAAGCACAAAAAGGAATATTAATTGATGACTATGAGCAATTTCGACAGAAAAGAACACTGGGACAATATCTATCAGAACAAAAGCACTGACGATGTGAGCTGGTATCAGCGAGTACCTGGTACTTCATTGGATTTTGTAAAGCAATTTAATCTGTCCAAAACGGCTAAAATCATTGATATTGGTGGTGGTGACAGCTTTTTTGTTGACCATCTTCTGGAACTTGGTTACGAAGACATTACTGTACTGGACATATCTGAACAGGCCGCTGAAAGAGCTAAAAAACGACTTGGAAAGAGGGCCGAAAATGTAAAATGGATTATAGCCGATGCTGCCGAATTTCAGACCAGTGAGAAATATGATTTCTGGCACGACAGAGCTGCTTTCCACTTTCTTACAGATGAGAAGGAAATAGAAAGCTATATCGACACATTAAATAAAAGTGTTAAGCCAGAAGGTATTTTAGTGATCGGCACATTCTCTGATCAAGGACCTGAAAACTGCAGTGGGATAATTATCAAACAATACTCCGAGAAGTCTATGACCGATCAACTGAAAAACTTTTTCAATAAGATTAAATGTTTAACCGTTGATCATAAAACACCCTCTGGCAGCATCCAAAATTTTATTTTCTGCAGTTTCAGACGAATCGAGACCGCTTGAAAACAATTAGCGGAACCTCCTATCCTGGTAAAGGCATTACTTCATGCACCTCAATCTCACAGGCTCCATCCCAGGCCAGATGAGGATGTCCATCCAACAATGCTTTTGCATCATTCATATTTTCAGCTTGCAGAATGGAGTAACCAGCAACCTGCCGGCTACTCTGCTCAGAATTTCCATCAGGCTGTAGTTTCTGACCTCCCATTAAAGGATTTCCCAGGTCAAGAAGTTGATCTCCACATTTGGCAGCCCATGCCATCCATGATTCCATCCCTTTTCCCATTTCTTCAGGTGTGGAATTGGCCGATTGGGCCATTAGTTCTTCCGGGGCATGATAGATTACGATATATTTTTTCATGGTAGTTGGATTTGATACCCAATCACTCATGCCTTGAAGTACTGTAGATACTCATAATGTGGTTCAGCCTTTTTTTCTATGGCAAGCATCTCATCCGCTGAAAGCTGTATGAACTCCTTTGCTATCTCGAAGTTCTCCTCAAGCTGAGCGATTTCCCTGATCCCAATAATGATGGTACTTACAGGCAGGCTCAAAGTATAGTCCATCGCTTCTTTCATGGTGATGATTCCGCCCTTCTCAAAGATCCTGCCCCTTGCAGGAACCTTCATGCCAATGATACCAATCCTTTTCTCAACGGCAGTGGGCATAACATTCTCAATGAAGGATCTATAATATTTATCTGCTGCATTGATTGCCATCAGAACAGTATCAAAAGGATAACGTTCAATAAGTTCTTTCACAGGGGTTGGACTATGATGGCCTGTTATGCCAAGGAAACGTACTATCCCCTGATCCCGCGCTTCCTCAAAGGCTTTCAGGCAGCCATCATCTGCAAATATCTTATCCAGGTTCTCAGTCGCACTTAAACTATGGATTTGCCAGAGATCAATCTTATCTGTTTGGAGGTTATTTAGTGACTTTTCCAGGTCACTCATAGCCCCATCGTAAGTCCTGGCAAAAGTTTTAGTTGCGAGGAACACTTCATTCCGGCGAGTATTCATCACTTCCCCTATATATCTTTCGCTGGTACCCTTGGCATTTGGACCCCCATAATAGGCAGATGTATCGATGTAATTAATACCCAGGTCTATTGCTTTGTTAATGATATCTATTGCCTCATCATGCCCAAATGCCTCTTCCAGTTTGGACTGGCCGCCGAGACTATACATACTAACCAGTTCCCCGGTTTTACCAAGAGAACGATGTGGTATTTTTAAGTTAACGTTTTCATTTTCACATCCCTGCAGCGACATCATGTAGGGAGCAAGTCCCATTGCCGTTGTACCTGTGATCAGCTTCTGTAAGAATTTCCTGCGACTTTCTTCATTGATTCGTGTCATAATTTGCTATTTATAATATATTTAATCATTCAAGCTATACGGCATTTCCTTTGAGTTGTTCCATTTCAGTGGGCCCGAAGGAAACATTCAAATCCGTATCCCATATTAGATTATCCTCCTTAAACTGAAACGTATATTCTATCGCATGTGGTGTTTCAAAGTAAATTATTTTTACATGGTATTTATCAGGAGATTCCCATGCGCCGCTAACTGCAATTTCTCTGGATACTAAATGGGAACTAATCATTGATCCAAATTCCATGGCCTCATAACCTACACTGAATGATTGCTCCGTTTCTTCGCTATTAATTGTTATTACATCAGGTGAGGTATCAAAATTAAACGTAATGGATCTTATGGCCAGCCCATTTGGCTCCATGAAGTAAGTTTTACCAGATATATTTGATGCATTGGGTGAGTTTTCTTCACCTTCAACAGTACTGATCGCAAGCCCCTGCAATTTATCATTTAACAATTTCAATCCTTCATCATCCGGTGGTAATGCATTTTTTCCCATAGCTGGCAACAGGTGTTCCCAAACAATGTTCAATATTGCCTGCATATCCGATGAACCGGATGTAATGGCCAGTACGGCATCCTGATCGGGCATAACAATGCAAAACTGACCGAAAGCCCCATCTCCCCTGTAAAAATCATACCGGCACCTCCAGAACTGATAACCATAGCCCTGTTCCCAGTCACTATCAGGGTTACTGCCATTTGAGGTTTGAAATGATGTCGCTTCCTCAACCCAGTCTTCTGAAACCAGTTGCTTTCCATTCCAATTACCCTTTTGAAGGTAAAGTTGCCCCAATTTCGATATGTCTTCGGTTTTCACACTTAATCCCCATCCACCTACATTTATTCCATCCGGATCAGATTCCCAGGTTGGATTATCAATACCTAATGGCTCAAATAGTCTTGGCTTCAGGTAGTCCAATAGGGTTGTGCCTGTAACTTTCTGAATTATAGCTGATAGCATATATGTTGCACCACTGTTATATACGAAATGAGTACCTGGCTTATGTTGTACTTCCAAATCAAGAAATCCTTCTACCCAGGTTTTACCCTCTCTCATTCCTCCGCTTGTACCCCTTTGGTGCCCTGAGTTCATTTTTAGTAAATCTCTGATCCGCATAGCTTTCAGATTGTCACTTGGATCATCTGGTGTTTCATAAGGGAAAAAAGAAATGACAGGATTATCAATACTCAGTAATCCTTCATCCTGTGCTATCCCGATTGCAGTTGAGGTAAAACTCTTGCTGAGGGAATACAATACATGTGGACTATCCGGATTAAAAGGCGCCCACCAGACCTCTGTAATGATTTTTCCATGTCGCCTGAGCATGATACTGTGGATGGCATCTTTTTGCTCTCTTTCAAGTGCATCCACAAAATCAAGGATCGCACTTGAGGAAATGCCCCCGGCTTCAGGGGTGCTGTAGGCTTTATCAATATTTTGTAATTCAGTCCCGGAAGGGGTACAGGCCGATAATATAAACAGTAGGATTATCAGGAATGTCGAAATGCTGTTTTTCATTTTATTGGCTTAAAATATTTTGAAAACCTGATTATGATCACCATATAGTTGAAGATATGAAAAATTAATTTAAGCAGCTCCGAAATCCGCAACGATTAAAAATGAGAAAAAAACGGAACTACCTTGACAAAGGTGTATAAGAATTATAAATTGTAACAAGCGAATTTTTCACAAAAGGTTTTACACCCATTTAAAAGAGAAGGTTATGTCAAAAAAAGAAAGTAAATCGTTCACACGGAGAGAATTTATTGCAGGTACAAGTGCAGCTGCTTTATCATTTTCAATTATGAAACCTGAAATTGTTTTCGGCTCAAATGCAAATTCAAAAATAAAAATCGGTATGATCGGGTGTGGTGGACGAGGTACATGGATTGCTGATTTGTTTAAGGATAATGGCAATTATGAGATCACTGCTGCAACTGACTATTTCAAAGATAAAGTCGATGCATTTGGTGATCAGTTTAAAATTAGTGGCAAGAACAGATTCAACGGACTCTCAGGTTATAACAGAGTACTTGAAACAGCACTCGATGCGGTTGTCATTGAAAGCCCTCCCTATTTTCATCCTGAACAGGCAGAAGCTGCAGTTACTGCCGGAAAGCATGTATATCTTGCGAAACCCATTGCTGTTGATGTTCCGGGATGCAAAAGCATTGAAGACAGTGGTAAAACTGCTACAGTAAAAAACTTATGCTTTTTGGTTGATTTTCAAACGCGTGCCGATCAATACTATATCGAAGCTATAAAACGTGTGCATGATGGTGCTTTGGGAACATTTGCATTTGGTGAGGCAAGTTATCATGCCGGAAGCCCCTGGGCAAATCAACGACCTTTTCTTGATGCCGATCCCACAAATCCGGAAAATCAATTACGGGCCTGGGGAATGAGCAGAGCACTTTCCGGTGATATCATTACTGAACAGAATATTCATACACTCGATGTGATGAGCTGGATCATGAATGTGAAACCTGTTTATGCAGTAGGAACAGGTGGTCACAAAGTTCGAACAGATAAGGGCACAAGCTGGGATCATTTTACACTTGTTTACCAATATCCCAATAATGTAGGTGTAACATTCAGCTCCCGCCAATTTAAGGGGCATGGTACCACCCCAGAAGGAATTCGCAACAGAATGTTTGGATCTGAAGGTGTTCTCGAAACGCAATATGGCGGCAACGTAATTATTAAAGGGAATGACTATTATCGTGGAGGAAGATCACCCGGGATTTATTTGGAAGGGGCCAATACTAATATTGCTGCATTCCATAAAAATATCACAGAAGGCAATTATGAAAACATAACAGTTGAAGCAAGTGTTACCAGCAATTTAGTGACTATCCTCGGAAGAACCGCAGCTTATAAAGGCAGGCCTGTCTACTGGCATCAATTAATGAAAGATGATGAAAGGCTTATGCCAAATCTAGAAGGATTGAATGACTGATGCTATATCGGGAGATTGAACTGATTAAGACTCGGTCATCTCAGATGATTTACTATTTGTTCTTTGCTGTGAAGAGGGAATTCCCGTTATTGAATTTCCTATCCAGCAAGAGATCAACCATCTGAACACCGTTCATCATGCTACCGTACAGACCATGTGCAAATTTTGGCTGATAAAGATTTTCTACGGGTGTTTTAAATGGCAGGCGCTTTGGACCAAACTGAGTTACAATGGACGCCATATCGTATAAACTTCCGGTAGGCGAACCGGAATAACGAGAAAAGGTAGCAGGTGTCGCAATATCCTTAACGACGATATGTTTGCTTAAGCCCGGAATGAAATACTTCTCTGCGATATTGATGAAGAAATCTCCCCATCTTTCTTTCTCTGCCTTGTATTTTTCAGGATCATTTTTCCTCCATTCAGGCCACTGTCCGATACCGAATGGAGTACATCGAATGGTGATAGTATTTTTTGCACCGGTAGTCAGGGAGGGGCAAATAACTGCTGCATGGAAACAATCTTCTGAAAAGGCATTATCCCCTGCCATGAACCCGTCAAAAAGTTTTTCCGAGGTACCCAGGCCTGTTGATACGACATTATACGGATAATCAAGATCCATGGCGGCAAGATCAATCTTATCATCAAGTCCAAGGGCAATATTTATGGAGGAAGTTGACATTACAACATTTTCCAACCTTTCAATATATTTTTCCCCCAGGTATTCATCTCCCACAAGTTTCCTCATTCCAACCATCGGATCAATAGTTGTAACCACCGTCCCGGCCCGGATAATACCATCATCCCCTTTGACCTTAACACCGTTTACTTTGCCATCCTCAACAACAATCTGTTCAACTTCGGCATTTACGCGTACCTCCCCTCCCCTATCCTGGAATAACCTGGCCATAGTCGCCGGGAATTCATCAAAATAACCATAAGGCCGGAAGGTCCGGGTCATCGAGGAGAGCATAGCCCCTGTAGCATATATGGCTGATGCACGGTCGGAAGGCACGCCTGAAAAGGAAGTAAATGTTTCCATTACTTCCCTGAGTTTTGGATTTGTAATCTTAAACTTATCCAGCAGGCCGGAATAAGTCTGGTTGAGGTTTGCTATAACCTTGGGGGCTTTAAACAGGGTAGCCAGTGTATCTGCCAGGGTTGGAATAACTTTCAGTTTCCTGACCTGTGAGAACATGGATACCGAATATGCCATGAGTTTTTCAATTTTATCAGCATCATCAGGAAACTGGCTCTTAAGATAACTGGTAAATTTATCTGCCCCGGAAGGAATTTTGTATTCATCCACCTCATCCCCGTGAACTACAATACGCCTCATAAAATCCTTCTCAAACCTCTTTAATTTTATCTCTACGTCCAGATACTCCATCATCTCAATTATATCGGGAAAGAGCTGAGTCGTTTCAAAAATATAATCTCCTTTCTGGTAAGCTGTACTATAGCCTCCGACATAACTGTTTTTCTCCAGGATTAGTGTTTTTTTCCCTTCCGTATTTTTCAACCACATAAGTGCAGTTGAAAGTCCGCTGATCCCGGCACCAATAATCACCAGGTCATAAGATTCCTTACCTGAGAAATTTGATTTGACTGCGTCTTTTGCGAGCTGAATTTTTGTTGCCATTTCTTCGGTTTGAATGATCTAGTAAGTTAAGCATTCCTGATAAAAAACCTTGTAAGATCTTTTACCTGGCCAGGGTCGACGTATTTAAATTCCAGAGTTCCTGATCTCTCGCTGGCTATCATGTTTCGGTGTTTCGGTGCTGCAGTCCTGAACCGTAATTTCTTGTCCAAGGTAATCAGAGTGATGGGGGTGCATTTCGCAAAAAACGTTAGGTCACAGGTGTGTGACTTACTCATAATTGTGTGACTTCGCTGTTCATTAAGCATTTTTTTAGACGCTGTCTAAGCGCCTTGTAATTAACGATATAGAGAATCCGTTATGGGAAGGTGGATATTTTTATAAGTCACAATATTGTGCAAAAGTCACATCATTGTAACTTCCTGAAATTGCAAAAACGACTACTCCGTTTTTCTTTGTATGGTTGTCTTTTCCTCTCATTTTCGACATTCTGAGCCTGCGACATACCTGACATAATGAGTTGATCCTCAGAGGCGGGATCAGGAGGTCTGCATTCTAAGGATCTTTAGCAAGAACTCATTATCCCAGGCAGCCACCAATCGCTTGCTTTTAATGCTCATATTCCTGGAGTCCTCAGTCTTCAACAGATTTAGAGCGATCTTCTCAACAAGTGCGAAGTTGCTGGCCGCGTGTCCATTTCTTTTTCTCTGGGCATCTTCCCTGAAGGTAACATCAAGTGTCCAGTGCAGTGAGTTCTCTACTCCCCAGTGCTGGCGAATGAATGTGTTGAAGCTTTTTGCATCTGATACAACACTGCTGATGTATAACCGTACCTCAGATGTTTTTTTACCGTTTATTTCTCTACTTGCCGTGACACGTGCAAGGCTCTTCAATCCAGCCCATTGCTCTTTTTCATCAAGGAAATCCAGTTTGTTAATCACCTCACATTTCCTTGTTTCGATTCTTCCATGACCTTTTTCAACGGTTTCATCTGTGGAATCAGGTTGTTGCCTGAGGAATGTGTTCTGGACATCTTCTTTCAAATACCCTTGGTTACCCTTTAAAGCAAGGATATAATCCGCTTGTTTATCAATGATCATCTCAGCTATTTTCTTCTGGGTACCCATAGCATCAATAGTAATAATACACCCCTCTATGTCAAGTATGTTCAATAGTTCGGGGATGGCGGTGATCTCATTGGATTTTTCACTGGTCTTGATCTGGCCTAATACCAGTTGATTATTATTGGCCCATGCACTCACAAAATGGACGGGTTATTTTTCATGAAAGCTATCTTTTGAACCACGCATAACCTTGCCGTCAATGGCTATAACCTCCCCAAGTATCTTTGTTTCTATCAATGACTGTACCCACTGGGCAAACAGTTGTTCGAACCTACCCGGGTTGATAAGTGAGAAAACCCGGTTGATCGTATCATGTGACGGAATACCATTGGGCAGCTTAAGAACTTTTGATAAGAAGTCCTTCTTGTATTTTCCAAATAGCTCGATTGAATCCCATGACTCTGCCCCGCACAAAACTGCTATGATGCTTAACACGATAATATCTATGAGCAGATGTTTCTTGTTGCGTTGGATAAGGGGATCAGGCAGCTGACTAAAATAATCGTGCAGTGAGGTTTTCATTTTGTTGAGATTGGTGCGTCCTCAACAAAAATCGTTAGGTTTGAATGTAAAACCCAGTAATTGAGTCATCTAACAATCAACTACACGCTCCACTTTATGCATAACTGTTAATAAACACATCATTTTCACGAATTCACAAACGAGCGTGTGTTTACAACCATAGTGAAATTGTTAATACCAGTTCATTTTCTGATATTTATGTGCGTTAGCCCTGTTTACCTGGCCTATTTAAAAAGATTGTATATTTATTGAAATACCAGATGTTCAAATGAAAGCAACAAATTTCAAACAATTCAAGTCGACCCTTATTCCTTGCCTCCTCACCTTATTATTCATCCTGCATACGCAGGTGTCTGCTCAAAAGTCCCTCCGCGAAGCAGTCCTACACGACGATTTCGAAGTTCGCGAAGAGATGGTGCCCATGCGGGACGGGGTCAGGCTCTACACCATAATCCTGACTCCAAAGAATTCAAAAAAACCACTGCCCATCATACTTGAGCGTACACCATATGACGCGACCCGGGTCCTTGAAGGAGACCGTACGACCTCCCGCCTTGCGGTCACCCTCGGCAACCAGTTCATGGGCGACGACTATGTGTATGCTATCCAGGACATCCGGGGCCGCTTTAAATCGGAGGGCAACTTCGACATGTTTCGCGTCCC
>SDBS01001801.1_pt1 | contig 21612 bp, 35 predicted proteins | sample 2277091 | NCBI WGS metagenome assembly SDBS01 (sample SAMN10404972, study PRJNA504765) | marine sediment metagenome | isolation source: marine sediment core GS10_PC15, 163 cmbsf | place: Arctic Ocean: Southern Knipovich Ridge | collected 2010
TCCTTGAAATTAAGGTATTATGTAAGATATTATATAATTTTAAAAATACCTTTAAGGAATATTGAATTATTTTTTATCATGGGCTCAAAACAAAATCCAAATCAAAAACAACCATCAATAGATGATATTAAAAATTTAATAAATATAAAATTCAATAATACAATGATAACTACAAACAACATTATAGATAGTCTGTTTAAAACCATTCTATCAAAAGATGAAACTATTTTATTAAAAGATGATCTAATAAAACAACAGGAAAAACAAATAGAATTGATGGAAAATGATCTTAAAAAATTTCTTGAAGAAAATCAGAAATTAAAAAATCAAGAACCAAAAAAATTAAGTAATGAGCATCCCGAAGAAATAGTATCGGCTTCTAATTCAATTGAAACGGACTAAAATAATTTTATTTAAGGTCTTTTACTTGCTTGAATACTTCTGGAGACAGATTTGATATTCTCTTTTCAATCTCATTTAGTCTCTTTTCATGTTTGTATGCTTTTGCGATGCTAGTATGAACTTGTGCTATATATCCAATAGTTCCTGCTAGTTTGGATATGTAATCAAGTGTACCTTGTGAGTTGTCACTTTCTTTTTCATAATCAATAAATCGTTTGTTTAATTTCTCAAAAATCATACTGATTCCTTCGTATAGTTTTTCAGTAGTTCCAGCTTCAGTTTTTGGGGTATCAGGTATATCGAAGTCCATTGAATTTTGGGTATTTTACAAAATAAAGGTATTATTTTATTTTTTTAATTGCAATAATTATTGATGAAAAAGTAGATGCCTGCCATTTTACTATTTCATAATTATATCTCTTTAATTCTTCAGTATCTGTTTTATACATATGAGTAACACATACACCTATGCAGTTTTGCCTTCGTGTTTCTCGTAATCCTACGTATCTTTTTCCAAAAATTGTTCTTAACATTTCTTTAATATCTGACATGTAAAATCTGTGAAATTAATCATTAAAAGTCATTTGGTTATTTTTTCTAACAGATTCAAGTCCCTTATCTAAAAGTAATTGCACCATATTCTCAAAAGAGATATTCATTTTTGATTTTGTTTTAATAATTCTCAGATAAGTCTTATCAGATACGTTGACTCTAATTTTTGGCAACTATGTGTAAATATCGGGATTTTCGTTTCTACTTAGAATTTTGTCTTCAGAACTAATAGCCATTCTAGCTTTCTCCAAATTGTCTTTTGATCTAGTTCCTGATATTTGTCCGTCACTTACGATGTGACCTCGAAAAGCACCAGGTATTTTTATTTCTGTCTCACGAAATCTTGTTGGGGCGTTTCTTTTAAGACTTCCAAGATCAAAACTTAGAGTTCCATTAGAAGCAGATGTTTCTTTTAATTGAAAAGTTAGTGCTTTAAGAGCTTCTCTTTGAATTTTTATTGTTGCATTACCTCTTTTGAGTTGTTCTCTTAATGGAGCAATCACATGCTTATGATAATTTTGCAAACTGGTTTCAATAATGTAATCCATCTCTCTTAGAACTTGATCTGTATTCATTTTTGGTTTTGTTTTAATTTTACTTGCCAATTCTTGTGCAACAGTTGGATCCATTCCATTGTATGGTGGTAGTCCTGAAACTACCATTCCTTGCCCATCAGTTTCATTCCACTGATCTTGATGTTTTGCCATGTCCTGCATTGGTCTGCCACCATCATTGGTACTTTGACCTTCACCAGAATAGGGCTCTTCGTTTTCAGTTGATTGCTCAGAGCCGTCTTCTCTTGAACCGTTATTGTGATTGTCTAGTTCAAGCTCTCTGAGAGCCTCTTGCATGAAACCATACGCATGAGTTCTTTGTTGTGCATCTGTAGAATTTGATAAGAGTAATGATGTCTCCACTAATTTTTTAACAGCAGGACCTGCACCTAATCTTGTAAGTATAGGATCAGCTTGACCCATTGTGGCACATTCTTGAAGTCGTTTAATGAGTCTCAATAAATACTGAATCCCAATATCCTTAAAGGTATTTTTAAAAAATCAAATATCTAACTTTCTTTTCTAATATCCATCTATGACCACCATGATTGTATTCCATTTTTCTCTAACCATTTTTGAGACATTTCTTGAGCTCCTGGAACCATCATCTTGACTTTAAATGGCACATCATACTGATTTATCCATTCTTTCATTAATGGCATCAATTTTTTTTTATTGTTAGGATCAGCTCGTCTCCATGTAATAAATACAGAATACAAAAATCCACCTCCAGTATCAAAAGGAAATTCACCATGAGGGTGTCTTTGATCAGTATTGTATTGTAAGCATAATCCTACAATATCATCAATTATCATAAAAGAACCATAGTCATTGTATTTTTCCCAGTCTATTTTAGCCATAATTTGATCAATATACTAAATTATTATATACACATTCAAAGTTTCTTGAACCTCCAATTTAATAATATAATTTTCTCCTAAAAATTATGTGGCTAGCTGCAAAGAAAAAGAATTTGTCCTCCTTTATTTTTTGTAAAAAAAGAACAAGATGAAGAATTAAAGTAATACTTATTTACTATTTTTAGATTCAAAAATTGAAAGTTATGGGAGTAAGATGAAGTCATATTATCTCTTCTATAACTTTCATTAGATAATGGCTAAGAAAAAGCCTCAACTCATCAAGTGTAAAATTTGTAAAAAAACCATACCTAAGAAATCCAACAAAAGCTGGAAAGTATATTTGCAAAAAAAGTGTTGTTCAATCCAGTGTTTTGGGAAATATCAACGCAAAAAATACAAACTCAAATGTGCAAATTGTAAAAAAGTAATCTATAGAACTCCTAGTGGTAAAAAACTCATTAATTATTGTAGTCTCAAATGTTTCCGTCTTGCAAATACCTTTTCGTTTAGATGTGAAAAATGTAACAAAAAGGTACGAAGACCTATCTCTTCTCTGCTTGACTACAGTTCTCATACTAGGTCTAGTTTTTCGCATAACTTTTGTAGTAGAAGATGTGCTAATACAAGAAATCTCAAGAATTAATCATATCCAATTTCTCGAAATTGGTTTTTTAGATACTCAAAAAAATAATCATAGAAAATGTTTATTTCACAAATAAATATTCATAATAAATTATCTAATTAATCGAGCTAGATCATGTTGATCTATTAGTATAGAATATGAATCTCCATTTTTTAGGTGCAGAGAAATTTTGATATCCATGTCTTTCATTTGTTTCAAAATATCTATAATCTCATTTTTTGTCATAGGATATTCTGAATCAATTTTAAAAAATTGCATTTTCTAATATGTTTAATACTATTACATTTTATTTTAAAGATCTCTTCAAAATATCAGTATTCATAGGATTTTCAGTACTGCCTATTATTGGATTAGTTTCTTTTGCATGTCTAGTACAATGGAGACATTGGAATTTCGTTTTAGGTTGTAATTCAATAGCGTTATACCTCTCATGCCTAGAGGGTTTAATGCAATATCTTTTGATTATACTTTGTTTAATGGAAATGACGGCTCAGGCCAGACTTGAACTGACACCATCGCATTAACAGTGCGATATTCTACCAAATTATACTACCGAGCCACAGTTGAAACTAGAGAAGGTCTAGAAAATTTACGAATTATTTATTCCAGTTTTCAATGAAGAGTGTCATTTTATTGTATTATTAAGTTTTAAAAAAATTAAGAGATAGAGATTTTTTCAATCTCATTTAGAGCTGTCTGTTTTTCATTCTCGAAGATTCTCATGAACTTGAATATTTTGTCTGACCATCCACCAATTTGTACAACATTGGATTCATCCTCTGGAATTTGCAGTGATCCATATCCTGCCAAATCAATGGAATATACAAAGACATTTGGATTGATTCTTCGTTTGTATTCCAATAGTTTTTGGTAGAGTGAATCACCTAATCCCTGATAATTACTATATCCTGTATCATACATCTGCATGTCACTAAACAGAATAATTCTGTCTGCTTTGATGTTGTTTTTCAGGAGATAGTCAAGTGTCAAATATCCATTTGTTCCATAACCAACTGTACCTTGATGTATAGATCTCATGTTAGATATTGCGCCATTTGTCTTTGGAAATGATACTGTAGCAATTTGATCTGCAAATATTGAACAGATTGTAGTTTCACAGAATTTTGCTGCTATTGCCATTGACAAGTTTGCAATCTCACTGCACATTATTTTTGATCTTCCAGATACAGCACTTTGCATTGAGCCAGAATTATCAGCAGAAATGAAGGTATTTCCATTTAGTTGAGGAATATTGGATATTGATTGTTCCAATGCACCTTCTAGTGCTTCTAATACTTTGACTGTGCTAAAGCCTTCTGTACCATTTTCAATCTCTCTATATGCAGAGTAGAATCTATATGGGAATTGTTTTGATTTTCTTACTTGTTCTGTATCTACAAGTTTCTTCAAAACTTCCTCAGAGAGTGCATCATTTTGAATCAGGTTTCTAAGGTTTCTTAAGAGTGCCATATACGGCATTACTTTTGAAGCCTTGATCCAGGATTCTTTTGTTGAGCCTTCTTTGGAGGTAATAGTTTCCCAGGTATCTGGTGTTACTAATTTGTCTTCAACAAGTCTTTTGAACATCAATGATTGTTCCTTATCTTTTGGTGTTGGGTGTGTTAATCTCAACACATCAAGTAACTTTACTGTTTTTCGCTTGTTGTTGTATTTCTGTAACTGGTATTCAGTGAATGTCTTGAATACATCTGCCAAGCCACGCTTGAGAGATGCAGGCATTGAGCCGCTTGGAGAAGCATTTCCAATATTTCCAATTTTGGATGTCAGATAAGCGACACAAGTGGTCATCTCATCTGGTCTCTTTACGATGTTTGGTACAGCCTTCCGCACGAATGGCTTTGCCTCAGCAATCAAAGAACATTCCACCAAAATAATTTGAGGTGCAGTTCTAAGATACAATTCATTTCTTGCATACACTGCCAGTTTTAATACAAACTGTGGATCTTCTTTGGCAACTCGTCTAATCAATTCCAAAATTTGTTGGTCTTGATTTTCTAAGGAATTGCCTTCTGAATCTTCGTCATGATAAAACTTTGGCTCTCCAACAAGCCAAGATGCTGTTTGCAAATATAATTTCAGTTTGTCTGAAGGAGTAAATGCAATTGCATCTTCTTTGTTGGTAGTCTTGTCAGTTCTTTCAGCAATTTGCTGTTTGACTGTATTTGTTTTATTTGGATTCATTTTTTATCACTTTTTGAGAGGAACAGGGATTTGAGTGTAGTTTCTTAGCATGAAGTAACTCAAATCAACACTTCTCATTATTGTAATTAATAAAACCTAATTTAAGTATATTGATATACGGATATATCGATATACTTATAATATGTAACTTCTAATGTTACTTAGATGAAGTGTAGTATTGAGTTACTTCTTGGAGGCGGTGTTCCAGCTTCGCAAACTGGCAATGGGAAACCATTGTGGTGAAAAGCATCATACCGCAGGCGAAAGCCAGTCTACTTGATATGCCTTTTCTCATCTACCTAATATAATGATGAAAAAAAAGAAAGTTAGTTTCAAAGGAATGTTATCTAGAATGGGAGAGAAGACACTTGTTACCATTCCAAAAAGATTTGTTGACGATGATATGTGCAGTTATAGAGATAAACGACTTAGAATTACAGTTATTTTAGAAGAAATTTTTCCAAATTAATAATTCAAATGAAATTAATCAGTAAGAACTAACAAAAATCCACAGTCTTGTACTTCTTATGGGGTGTATGTATAGTTGTATGTACATATTATCTCTTGATTATCAAAAGCATCAAAAACAGCTCTTGTTGGAATAGTGAAAACACCCATCCATTTAGTAACACCATCAACGGTACACTCAAAATTCACAAAGTCGTATTCTGGATTAGTTATACTTTCCATTATAGTATAGGAATTACCATCCACTAAATTAGTTAGAGGAACATTAAGAATACCATTAATTGTAGATTCACTTACAAAAAATACGGTTAGATCTGTAGATTCATCAATTACAACTACTAGCACATCAAGTTCTTCGGTAGGTGGTGCATCTATTGTAAAGATGTTTAATTCTATAGTTGGTGGTGTACTAACATCTGCAAAAGCTTCATTGACTCCAATACGGAGATTCCTAAAACAAAAAGTAGAATTATTGTATAATTCATTGTGTTGATCCAGTAATTACTGAGATTGTACCCTCAACCATATTAGCCACATAGATAGTATTAGTGGATTCATTTATTCCCATAAACATAGGAGTATTTCCAACAGATATTTCATCAATTACAATATTGGTATATCCATTAATTACTGAGACGGTCCTATCAAAAGCATTATTCACAAAGATAGTATTGGTTATTTGATTTACTACAATTCCAATAGGTAAAATCTTTACAGTAATAGTCGTAGTTATTTCATTAGTATATCCATCAATTACTGAGACTAGAGGAAGATCACCATGAGAAACATAGATGGTATTGGTTCTTTCATTTACTGTGATATTCCAAGGTGAATCACTAACAGGAATAACTAGGATAGTAGCAGTTACAGTATTGTCATTACCATTAATTACTGAAACTGTAGTATCACGGAGATTAGTTACATAGATAGTATTGGTTATCTCATTTAGTGCAATTCCACGTGGCCATTCTCCAACTGTAATAGTATTAGTTACAGTATTTTTTGTTGGAGAATCATTATCAATATCAATTACTGAAACTGTGTCATCATTGAAATTAGTTACATAGATAGTTTTAGTTGATTCATTTACTGTAATTCCATAAGGAAAATCACCAACTGTAATAGTATCAAGTATCTCATTAGTATATCCATTAATTACTGAAACTGTATCATGAACCGAATTAGCTGTATAGATAGTATTAGTTATTTCATTTACTACTACACCAGTAGAAATTATAGGAATGGTTTTAGTTATAGTGTTATCAGTTCCATTAATTACTTTGAGTCCATCCTGAGAAGAAGAATAGATAGTGTTAGTTGATTCATTTACTGTAATTCCAGAAGGATATTTTCCAACAGTTATTGTATCACTTACAGAATAAGTAATAGGTAGAGGTAGAGGTAGTACAACATTTACACTTCTAATTACTTGAATAGCATCATTGTTAGCTGAATCTGCACAATCATAAGTTACATTGTATGATCCAATTATTCCAGTATTAACACTAGATGAATCAATTACAATACGAGATGAAATATCAACAGTGTTATCAATACACACAGCTCCTAATTCGTTGTAAGTATCACCTTGACTAATTGATTGTGGATTTGGGAAATTTAATGTAATTACTGGTGATATTGTATCAACGATAAATGTAACACTCTTTTCAGAAATTAGATTAACTGAATTTGTGGCTTTGATAGTTACTGTATGTGAACCCTCTGATAGATTTGTAAAAGTATGACTAAAAGTATTTGAAGCTGATAAATTGATTATAGGATTTGAATCATGCTGGATTGTAACGCTAGATAATGTTGTTTCATTTTCTGTAATTGTACCATAGACTCTAACAGAATTAGATGAAATTATCTGATTAGGTGTAGGTGAGATTATAGAAATTATTGGTGAAGTTGAATCTTTAGGAATATAATTTTCATCACCGCCCTTGAAAGAAGCGACATAAGAGCCAGTTAGCATCATAACTCTTGCATTATCTGATTCGCCTATAATTCCACTAGGAATTGAAGTTCCAAAAAATCTTTCATTAGGATCAGACCACTGTGTAACTGCAACACAATCTCTACGACTATCAGTTGGGTAACAAGGGCTACTGTGCATTATAGTTTGATAAACATTTGATTCAAAACCATGTCCAAATGCAAAAGGATCTGTTGCACTATCACCTGATGGTTGATGACGACCACCCAATAAATGACCAATCTCATGTGCGATAATATTTCCCTTTAAAGTTGTTCTATCACAGTTTACACTTACCCCTGCAAAGGCGTTTTCAGCATCAGTTAAAATGTAAAGTACCCTGCCACACTCTGAACTGTTAATATAATAATTAAACAAAACACCAATATCGGCATTTTCATTATCTCTAACTGCATTTCCCCTTTCCATGTAACCGTCATTCTTTAAAATTAATCTCTCAAGATCAGTTACCATTCCTGCTTCAACATAAGAACCGCCCCCTTGATTTCTGTGATTATTTCCAACCCCATCAGTTGAAACTTTTCTTACTTCAACTGGAATGTCACTTGTTTCAAATGCTATGTTCGTTTTAGAAATTCCCATATTTGCCAATAGACGGATTTCTATGGTTCCGTTTTTGTTATTATCATCAAAGAATTTCTTGGCGTTATCAGTATAAAGAAAAATTACATCAATTACAACATTTTCGTAATCATCACTGTTGTATGTTCCAGTTGGAAGTGAGTTTACAATTTCTTGCCAGTTAGGAAGCAAATCATTAGTTGGGGGTGGTGGGTTTTCATGTCCAAACAACACAAGCTCATCGTGTGAAATTAGTTCAATTTGATTAACATCATTATTTGAGGAAGTTAAAACAATATTTTTACCAAATAGGCTCATCTCCATGTATGCTTTATCTTCAACTACTGCGATAAACACATTATTTTTTAAACCGTTACTGCTCCCAACATAAGTATATTCATTAACTTCATGAATCATTGTCTGCTCATGTGTAATTTTATAAGTTTCACCAAAAATAGTGAGATTCATTTTATCTAATTTTAAAAGTTCTAAATCAACCTCAACAAAAGCATTATTTTCAAATGAACCTTCAAAAGGACTAATTTGATTGAATGATCCATCTAACATTATTTCAGTGACAAATTCTGGTGTTTCTGCAAATGATTCATCAATACTAAATGAGGTTACAGATACTAACAAAAGACCAAAAACGATGCCTAAAAATATCTTTTTTGGTTCTTTAACATTCATTAAAGATTAAATCTTAATGAAGTATTTAACATTTATGTAAGTATTAAGTAAGTATTAAGTATAATCAAATACTGATATGATCCCAATCATGTAAAATAATTCTTATTCCAAAATTAGATGATTCGTCATTAAATGTAAAATACACTCTAATATCATCATCTGTGTTAAGCCTGTAACTTGTATAGCTAGAAACATCTGATAGTTTTCCATTAGTTATTTTTAGATCACTTTCATTATATTCAATCTTCATAGTATTCATAAAATTATCAACATAGTTTTTCATGTCGCTTTTATTTGTAATTAATTCTTTAGAGTAATACTGTACACTGTGAGGTTTAATCTCTATCTTTCCTGTAGTTGTTTCATATATCCCATGCCTTACATTATGAGTAACAAAAGTGTCATTTGTCGCATTTGCAAACAATTTAGCAAAATTCGTTTTATCTTCTACTGAAATATGACCATGATTAGAATTATCGTGATTTTCATGTTGAGATCCCAATACAAATAACGGTTCACCTGTTACTGCATCCAAATAAACACTGTATGGAAAACTCATGGCAGTTGTACTTTGTGGAAAACATTCAGCCATTTCTCTTATTTTATAAAGCGGACTTCCATTAATCATCTCAATACTCATAGAGTAATTGTAACCCACTAATCTGAGGTGACAACCTTCAGTTAGAACATCAAATTTAAAAATATAATCTTCTGCGTTTTGTATTGCAGTAGAAGGATCAAAGAATTTAATTTCATCAAAGTTATCATTCCATTCTCCTAACCTGATTGATGTGTACATTGGATCAAAAAGAATGAAAACTGAATTTGATGTTTGTAAATCTCCTATCTTTTGTGAAATTCTCCAAGAATCCACATACTGACCAATTCCCTTATCTATAGATTCAGTTCCGTTTAATTCAATTCCCATATAGGATATTATTTTTTGTGGTAAGATGTCTATTTGATTTCTAGGAACAGCATTAGCATAAAGTAGCTTGTATTCAAATTTAGAAGTCTTTAAAATATCCCATCCATTCCCTTTGAGAAAAGTCATCAGACCTTTCTCTGTAATATAACCAAAACCATTCTTATTATCTGAAACTTCTAAAATTGTATCATCTAAAATTTTAGCCATTCCTTCTGCAAACTCATCTCTATTTACCGTAACATCAAAGGAATAATCTAAAACAGTATGTCTTGGAATCAACTCTGAAAAATTTTCAGGATTTAAAATTAATTTAGGTTCGTTTTGGTTTGGTGTCTGAATTTCTAGAGTTATATTTTCCTTTACAGTTTTAACTTCTTGACTTTGTTTTACAGTGTTTATCTGATTAGTAATGGAAAAATCAACCCTATCATTAATTTCTAATTTATCTTTAACTTGTTTAACTGATTCATTCTCTAGATTAGTTTGTGAGATTATTTTCCATCCTGTCTTTAGTGCTAATTTCTCAGTTACACAAGCTAGATTTCCCTTAGTTCTTTCTACAAGAATATGATTAGAATTTGAACAAACTATTTGATTTATCTCCAATCCTTGATCTAGTTGAGATCGTAATGATTCTGAGAATACAAATGGGACAGAACCTAAAACCATAATCATTGCCAAGGATATTGCTAGTTTGTTCATGGTCATTATAGTAAAACCCCTTGAATGTCTATTAAAGAATTACGATGTTCTAGTACTTTTCACTTCTAATGAATAGCCATCTTAACCATCTTTTAATTATCGAGAGTGATTTTTTGGTCTTTCCCATCTTTGCCTGAATTCTAGCAATATCCCTTGTTGATGGATATTCTGACATTCCACCTTCAGAATAATACATTATGGTGTATAGTTCTTTGTCGTGTGGTAATCCAAATCCATGTCCAAACTCATGGCAGAGGATTTTATCTATATCCATAGTTCTTTTACCACCAATTATTCTGCCATCTTTAGTATAGAAAAAATCCTTGTTGATAACACACATTCCTCGTAGTGGATTATTTAGATCACTAATTGGATAGTAATGATACATTATGGTATTTTTCTTTAGTAATGGATCTTCTGATACGCTTCTGAAATAGATGTTAAAATCAGGTATTTCATTACCTCTTGCCTTTTTTACTTTAAAATCAGCATAGATGGACCATCTCTTGAATCCCAATTGTACTGCCTTGATTACTCTTTTGTGAGTAATCTCTACATCTTGGCCATGAACTCTGTATGTGAAATATTTTCCATTTCGTGGTTTGAATAATCCATATTTTTTATCTTCTTGAATTCGTTGTTGTATTGTTAATTTTTTATCAGTTGTACCTTCAAGTGATACAGCTTGTCCATTTCTTAGAATAATTTCACAATACTTTGGCATTTCACAATTCCTTCTTTTCATTAGTTAGAGCGATTTCAGCTTTTTCATATAGATCACTTTCACTCTCAGGGTGAGTTCTTTTGGTAAAATCATCAATGCTTTTAGCCATTAGTAGGATGGCTTTTGATTGTCTTAGTCCTCTCTCTCCTTGTTTGTGAACGCATCTATACAATGCAATGCAAAGAGTACCTACTGCACCCATTACTGCAATAATTAAATAAACAAAAACATCTGCAATAACTTGATCAAAAATCATTTTATTCTATCCCTCTTTACACAAACTTTTTCCTAGTTTTACTGCTACAACTGTACTACTAGATCCTATTCCGACTCCAAGTAACAACAAGAAAGCATCATAACTTTCAATTACTTTATCTAAAAATTTTCCAAAGTCGATTGATCCAGTCACATCTATTTTTGATACAAGTTCAGGATTAGACAATCCAACAACTATCAAGGCAATAGCCCCAATTGGAATTATACTTACAACTACACCAATTAATGCAGTTAAAATCTCTTGCCTGCCAAGTGGTCCAATTGCTTTTTTATCATCCTTTTGAGACATTCTACCTAGGGATAACTATTGGGATTATAGGTATTATGTAAAAATTAAGTAAATTTTATGTATGATCGAAATCACTATTAATCTATCTTGAAGACAGCAAACATGGCAAGAGATGATTGGGTTTATCTTAACCATAAAAAAACAACACATGACGCTCTTGTAAATAAATTAAAAAAAGATCCTAAAATGAGGGCTTTGGGAATATTAGATTTTCAAGATTTCTGTCAATATCATGCACAAAAGTATCTAGAAGAAGATCCGACAAGTCCACAATTAAAAAAAGAAAGTTAGTGAAAGGTATCACCATTTCTCCGTAAGAACACTTTAGAATTCTATTAAAGAAGTATAAGGGTTTTGATACAACCCTATGCCTGAACTGATTTCATCATCTCTTCTTTAAAAAATAACTTAGGAGATTTCAATCTCTTTTTTGATTCTTTTTTTGTTATTGTAACTACAGTTCCATCAGGACAAATTTTACATTGATTCCAATCATATCCATATTTTTCAGATAATTTGATAAAAAAATCTTTCAAGATGTTCCAGGCTTTATCTGCATTTTTTGAATCAAAATATCCATTTATGATAAGAGGAATATTTGATGCAGTATTATAAAATTCCTGCAATTGTTTCAAGTCCCTTTTCGAGATAAAAGTTACTTTATGTCTCATCTACTGGAGAGTGGAAATATCAAGTAATTGAAGTTAATCGCTTAGTGAAACCTAAGAATTGATAACCTAGTGGATGCTAATCATGATGTCCTAATACCCATTCAAGTGCATATCTTTGTGCATCTAAAGAAATACTTGTAGTTGGATCATGTTTCCCCTCAATGTTTTTAGCCATACTTTCATTGAGTTCCTCATATTTTTTTTCGACTTGTTCTTGTGATTTCATACTTTTACTCATACCATTCTCTCCACACATTTTTCCATATAGTCATTTAGTGCCTTTTGTCTCGTTGTTTCTTTCTCAACACACCAAATGCCAAATTTTACTAGTAACTCTCTTTTACTTCTGAAATTGACTTGTTTCATTGATGGATCGATTTTGGCATTTCCCATATAGCATTCTATAATTCTATAATTCTATATAAGGTCTATGTCAAAAATTTCTCCTACACAGATCATATTAATATATTAAGGTATGAGAGTTAAGTAGTAATGATGCCAAAGTGTTAAATTATAATTTTGTAATACTGATCCAATACCAATGTGTATTGAAGTGGTAACATTTGAGAGACCTAGACTATGTGGGAACGTGAGATTCCCGCATAGCCTTTAATTATTCATTTTATAAAACTTGATTTAATATCTATTGAATTAATCTTTAATAATATATCAATGAACCAATATTGGCACCACACATTTTCATTCGGGGGATTTTGAAGCGTACCATGTCTCGCGCAGGAGATCCCCTGGATTACCAATCAAACTCACTATCAATGAAGATAGAACCATTAATTCTTCTTTAGACAAATCTTCACAATATGATTTGACACTATTCAGAACTGCAAGTTTTATGTTACCATTCAAGTTTTGCAAGTTTGTCTCAAGTATTGGAAAAAATTGCGCGTTGATTCGATGCTCTTCTCCTTTACCTCCGCTTTGAAGTAGTCCTTTAGTCTCACCAAGTTTTATAACAAAATCAAAATTATCTTTGCTTTTTCTTAATGATTTGTTCATCTTTCGCAGTCTAATGGAATATATCAATAGCATCACTAGAATTACATTAAGAGCTAATGTTAAACTAATTGATGCAATAACGGATTCTTCAATATTATAGTGGGATGCTAGTATTGTAAATGTGAATACGGGAGAGCAGTATAGAATTGTATCCACTAAACTCTTAATCCATAGATTATCAAGCAATTTCATAAATTTCATGTTTTTAATAATTTTCAAAAGTATAAAAGATGATCTTAAATATTCATTGAATTCAGTTTAACCGAATACTCTGCTGTAAATGGGCATTATGAATATTGGCAACTCTTAAATAATTATTTTAGATTATTATCTCAATGGATAAGTTTCAAGACGGACTAGATTTGTTTGCAAAATATAACGTAGATTTTGCTTATGATTTTATATTACCATATGGAGATGCTCATGCTACAATACTTCCAACTTGGGAGGAAAGAGAGGAAAAATATGAATCTCATCACCCTAAAAATCCACAATCTGACATTAGAATATTCATTGATGGAGAAATAATGGAAGAAGATCAGAAAAGAATTTTTCAGTATATTTCTGACATTATAGATCGAACTCCTTTAGAATCTGAATTAAGGAAAAAAAATATGTGGTTTAGTTATCATGTAACAATTCATGGTACACCATCAATACCTGTCAAATTTACATCGATTTTTGAGGGCTACGTAGACTTCAGATAATTATGGCACCATTTTACTTTTTTGTTTGATTTTTTGCCATATTATCCAGATTTTCATCTATTGTGGCATCCTTGTATAGTCCCAGACATCTAGCTCTCTCAGATTCTTTATTGATTTGAAATTTTCCATCATTGTTTTCTATAAGGATTTTTTCATCTCTCAAATTTCCCAGAGTTTTATGCAGGACAGCCTTAGATAGTCCTGTTATTTCTTGTATTTCATCAGCACTATAATCAAAGTCATGCTCTAAGACAAAATGATCTAATACTTCTGCTGTTCCTGGATTTAAAAATAATCTAACAAGGGACCAGTTTGTAGAGTGGTAGTTTGTCTTGTTTTTCCATTATGTGTAAATTCCATAAGCAGTTTACAATATCGCAGTATTTATTTATTTCATAAAGTATGAAGCTTAACGCTTCCTTGAATTTACAAGTATTTTTGATATCTTAAAGGCATATTCAATATTGGTTAATTCATTACTAAAGAAACAATATTTTCAGGATCAAAGAGTACTATACAGCTTACATCCCAAGTGTTAAAAAATGTACGAAGATGCAGATCTGATGAATACTCATAACAGACTCCATCATAATTCTCCAGTATCTTAACCCAAATGTCTCTTGGTTTTATTGTTCTTCCTTTTTTGCACTCATTAATTTGATACTGTGTAAAACTCATCATATCACTTGGCGCATATCCAAAATCAACAAGAAAAGGATGATAACTGTCTATGCCAGGTAATAAAATTCGAGATAATTCATTTGCATCCTCTATTGTCTTTACATGAAGAAACTCCAAATTTGGTTTTAGATAAACATCACAAATCACTCCATCAGAATTACCAAAATCATTTCCAGAGCACCACTCCTCCCATTCATTATCTATTGAAATAAAAAATCCAGGAGGTTTGTAAAGCAAATCTCTTTCTTTAATTCTAATTCCCTCTTTTTTCATAGAGTAATAATCTTCTTTAGTAGTTAGATGCGTTAGTTTCTTTGTGATGTATTGACTGTTAATGTAATTCAATAACTAGGGGTACATATTTTCAAAATTATACTTTATGGTACCTTTAAGATTTAATTTTTACTTGAAACATTAAATTTAAATTCTCTACAATACAAACACTAAATGCAGAACTTACCTGCATAGGAGAAAGAACGTAGATACGTCATCTCCTACTGTTAATCCCAATGAGTTTCAAGATATTCCTTACAAACCATTGGTACAATATACTCAAATATTGTCTCCAAAGTGTCAGTCTTTTCTCGTTTGTAAATTATTGTTGCAATTGCATATTTGCCCTTTTTATTTTTCTCGTCATACATCATTTTTAAAATAACTTCATGGGGTTCAAGATTAATTGTAATGCCTTTTAGAGGCTTGTTGACTTTGATTAACTCGTTTTGTAAATCGTTACTTTTAATTTTCATTTAAATCAGGTTTTTTTGTTATTCTAGTTACTTTATTTCCAGTATCTATTCCCAAGTGATTTAGATACAGATCAAAAAAATCAGTATGAATGTTCTGTAATAACTTTATTGCTTGCAATAATTCTTCTCCAGTCTTAATATTTGCCATGTCAACATCATAGTAAAGTCTATTGTCAGTCTCACTCATCATAATGCTTATCTCAGCTAGTTTCTTATCCAAGTAACTAGGGTGCCTAAAATTAAAATTTAAACTATATGCCTACGCAAAAAGAATTGAATTAATCTTAAATATGTCAATAACTATCAGTTTAGTATGGCTGACGGTAAAAAAGTTGAAAATGCAGTTTCCTTTGATGGTGAACCATTGTTTGGTAGTGTTACAGCAACTGGTGTTAAGGGAGCTAAACCAAAGTCTCCACCACCTGAAGATTAAATTTGAGTCTTGAAAACGTTGCTCCTCAGGATTTTTTCCTTTTTTATCTAATTTATCTCATTCCTGGAATAATTGCAATTAAAATTTATGAACACTATACATTTTCACGTAATCAACTCTCATTCAAAGAATTACTTTTCTATTCTGGCATTTTGACAGCCTTAATTTATACAATTATATCATTAATTGACATAGACATTCTATTATCATTTGTAATTACTCTCATTGTTCTAGTAGGGTTTTCTTTTTTGATTTCAGGTATTCATAGAAAATTACATAAAATAGAAATAAAATCAAATACATGGCAACAATTTGTAAATCTTAGCCTTCGATATTATGTAATTGTCAGAATGACCAATAAAAAATATGTTATAGGAACATTGAGGACTTCAGATTATCATACAGATGAAAACTATGACATAATGTTAGAGAATCCATACAAGTTTGATAAAGATGACAAAGAGATCAGTCTAGGAAAATTCATGTATATTCCAAAACATTCTATTTTAACTATTACCAGAACTCCATCAAACTAAATCACGGGGCAAAAAAATCATGCCCAAACAAAACACGGGTAGGTAATTTGCCTACGGCAATTTTTGTGTGTAGGGTGTGTAAAAAAAAAATTTACAATATTTGGTATTTACGTTTAGATTAGGCACGGGCCTTTATTTCATAAAATCCTTTAGGAAGAGTTTCAGGTTCTTTAAATCCGCACCATTTACAATTAGTATTCCAATCTGTACACCTTGAACAGTTTTTACATATCATATTTTTTCTAGGTATAAGAATTATTTAAGAATACATTTAACGACTAGGGGTGGTAATTTTTAAAATTATACAATATGGTACCAAATCAATTAGATAAATTGTAAATCACGGGCAGTAAATTTTTACGCATAGATTTACTCATAGACAAATCACGAGTAACGTATGGGCTTGAAAAATCAATCCGTCTCTTGATCGGGGAGGCGACTGCCAGTCGGAGTCCCGCTACCTCTTGACACTCCTTTTTCATATAGTCTGCATGGCATATACTCACATACTCCATATACTCACATACTCAAGGGCTAGCTCGCTTATCGGATCAATGCCATGTATGTGCATGTCTCTATAATATGGCATTATGCGGGGGGTATCACAATTAGGCACAATATAGAGCATGCAATCTAGAATAGGCATGGTTGACCACTAGAGTATATGGGATCATGGCATAGAGCCTATAATTGCATTAATTTAGCTCGAAACTCGTTAACATGTAGGGGTTAGGGCAATTCCTACAAAATGACAATTCTGAATAATAGCTTCACTGACGCCCTTATTCTGCCCGATTCTTCAATAACCTACTGTTATTTAGGAATGTTAGGCGTAAATGTATAGGGTAGGGGTGGGTATATGATGTGTAATCTGGGCGATACGTGTCATTTTTGACACAATAGTTAGGCGTGTAATGGTTTCGTCTCAAGATGAAACCTTGTTGCAAATAACCGCATGAATAGCATAGGCGTGAAGGCATTAAACAATAGTTAATCACTCAATGGTACGTTAATCAAAAGGGTGTATTTGTTTAATGATGCAGTCTTAGTAAATGAGCGTTATGTAGTCTATGAGCGTTTTAGATTCAATGACCACATAACCACTCAATACAATATTACATTAAACTCTATTAATTCCTTATTCTATCTATACATGATTATAATAGGATATTCAGATTAATTCTCATAGATATTTTGAAGTATTAGTTAAAGGCTCTTTTGTGAGTTTGTGAAATCTTTAAGATGTTGAAATGGTTGGTTTTTGGGTTCTTTGTTTGTATATGTTGTTAATCAGTTCTTGGCGTTTATCTGCATACTCTAAGCGGTGTTTATCAATTAGTAAATTAAGCTTAGTTGAATCTATTTGATATTGTTGAACTTGATCCTCATGTTGTTTATTCCTAAATTTTCTTAATTCAATTATTATTGTATAACTCTCTATTGATTCAACTATGAATACAGGTATTCTCTTTACTCGTTGCAGTTCAAGTACATAATCTATATTCTCTTTAAGCTGATCATAACTAGGGAAATAATGACCAAGTGGATTTGTCCATAGATTTTGGTACAAAGAGGGAGGGTAAATGTCAAAAGTGGTAAATGTTTTAAAATTTATCCAGTGTCCGTCTTCAAATGGATGGTAATTACGTGTAGAAATAATACACTTTTTATGATATGCAATTTGTTTAGATACAATTCTGTTTATCCTATTCTTATCATAATGTTTTTTTGAATATTTAGACTGGTCATAGCTTGCCATCTTATCGGGGTTCTTTGCTCTCCAGTCCTTTTGATCTTTGTAGATTTTCTTTCTTGGCAATATTGAATAATCAAAGAAGCGTTAAAAGGTATTTTTCTTGTGAATGACTTAGTTCATTCTCAAGAAATATACAGGCGTGTCTATAATTGTCTATATAATAGCGTACTATATAGATCATGTATAAGACTAATATAGACAAACATAGACATACATAGACATTGAAACACAACAAACAATCATTAAAATTTGTTGGAAATGGACAGCCTGAATTTTTTAAGAAGTTGCTAGCCTTAATTCCAACAATAAAAGCAAAAGAAAAACCAGCCTTGATGCCACATAGATTCTTTCAAGATGTAAAGTGTCAAGGTATGATAGGCGTTATACCATTGGAGATCAAAGCATGAGCGTATTAGTAAAAATGACTGATAAGCTCATAATTGAATCTTTTAAGCTTGGAGAGAGGGCATTTATGAAAGGTATTAGATATGCTTATGCCGATTCAAAGTTTAATGAATTTTTAAAGAAAAATTTGATAACTGACTTGAATCAAAGTATTACACTAGGCAATTCATGGATGCAAGGTTTTCAAGAAATGAAGACTAATGATCATACTGAAGGATGCACAGCCTACACGGACAATAATCCGTTTAGTAGCGGATGTGTCTGCAATGAAGTAATTGCAGGAGAACTGACCTTATGAGTCTTCAATTAGTAATTACTAAATTATCAAAGCTCTATGATAAGAGAGATCAGTATTCAATTTTTGATGTTGAATCAAAATATTTTTCATCAATTAAAGAAGCTAAATCTTGGATCAAAGAGACTTATGAAAATAAGAAAAAGACAGCCATGTTCAAAGATGATATTGAGGGTAATACAATAGGTCAAATTGGTTATGTTATTGGATTTAGGAATTATGACTGGGACGATAAAGGAAAGAGAGTTAATTTCCTAGAACAACACTGGATAGAATTTAGACAGAATGATCCAATTATCTTAAAGGAGGTAAATAACTAATGTCTGAAGACGGCATTTTTTCCTCAAGAAGTTTTAACATGGCTGGATTAGAGATAGATGAAAAACATAGAGTCGTAAAAGATGGTCAGATATTTGGAGGGCGTGATTATATCGCTAAAAATATGCCATGTCTCCAAATAGATAAAATCATTAAATTTACCCTAGTCTCACAAAGAGTCAAAAACGGTACTGATCCTGTTGTGTTATTTTTAGATGCACAAACTGAAAGAGAAGCACGAACTGAAGTAAATAAAAAATGTGAAATATACAAAGACCAAAAACCGCCATTTATTGACTTTGATAAAATTAGAGAAGCCAAACAAAATCAACGTTTGCAAGCTGGAGAGGTTTTTAACTAATGTCTCAAATATCAAATAGTCAGTATAACGACTTGATGTGTAATTGTAGTAATGAGATTCATAAAAAAGCTGAATGTGAATACTCTAAGAAAAGCAAGCAATTTCAAAAACTAGAAGCTTGGTTGCATGATCAATATGATGCAGGAATTATACAAAGTCGTCAAGAGCTAGAAATTCAGATCAATAAAGCTCATAGAGAGATCATGGAGAAATAGACATGGAAATAACAATTACAGATTTACTTCAAGAGGAAAATCGAGAAGTAATTGAGCGTGTAGTATCTGAATATACGTTTAGACTTGTTGAAAATACAAAGGATTTAGGAATATTCTGTGTAGATGAAGACGAGCCAGTGTTCAGTTATGAAGACAGAACTAAAGTCATAGATTCAATGCTCAAAGATAAAACAAATTTGAAAGAATTTGAGGAAATTAAGGAGAAATAGACATGGCTGATCAACAATTACAGCAAATAGAGAAAAAAACAGACAAGCAATTCTATCATGCTATTAGGCAAATCTGTAAAACTCTAAGAAAAACAAGAACAAAGCAAATCTATAAGACATTAGCTAGGTTTGATGCAAATAATAGAGTTCTAGGTAAATGTGCATTAGGTGTTCTTTCATGCAAATTCAGTCAGAAAATTACACCACAAAATAAAGGTGATCTTAATATGATTACTATTTTATCTGATGCTGGAATACCTAGCGACTGGCAATTTAGAGAGATTTTTCCACATTATTATGCAGGAGAAATGAGAATAGCCGTTACACAGCTATACGGCATGATCGTAAGTCTCAATGATTCTGAAGAATTTACTTTCAAGGAAATTGCAGACTTTTTGGAAATAACCTGTATTCCTGAAGGAGATAAAAATTGAAAAAATACGAAGTCGAAATTAGCTTGGTAGTATCTTCAGAATATGATCAGACAGTAATTGTTGAAGCTGAAAATAAACAACAAGCTAAAGAACTTGCTATTAAAAAAACAGAATCAAATAACTGGAGAGAAATCCATAGCGAGAATGAAGACTATAAAATTACTTCAATAGAGAAAATAGATTGATTAGAGAAATAATCAAGGAGATTCTATCTCCTTTCTATTTGAAAAGATACAGCTTGCAATTTCAAAAGGAGAACAAGTAAGATGACTGAACAAAAACCCATCTATCAAGGTGATGAATTAAAGAAAAATTCACACTTTATCGCAATAGTATGCGATATAGATGACATCAAAGGACGTGCAGAAGAAAACGAAATAGAACTAAGTCCAGAACAACTGCAAAAAGCATATGATCACGCCAGAGCACACATGACAGATCAACTCATGGAGGACTTTTGGGTTGCAGTAGATGATGCCATAAGTGAAGTCGAGGAGGTAATAGCCTAATGCGTTGTACGTCATCTAATATTGTTTTCAAAGACAATATTTTCAGTATTCCAGTTAAAATCGGTAATTTTCAAAAAGCCGATTCAACTGGATTAAAACAAGGATCGCCATGTTGTCATGCTTTTGTAGGACGAAAGAATGTCTGTAAAGAATGTGATAAGGAGCTTGTTTCAAGTGAACTCTTAAAGATATTTCCAATAGGTAAAGAGAATCACGAATTTACGAAAGACCAAATAGAATCTCTAAAAGACTTTGATGATGTTATTCAAGTCTTAGGTACAATTCCAAAGCTAGCCATTGATTATAGAAGAATTTGTGGAGCGTTTGCCATTATACCTGATAAACCAAAAAAGAAAAAATCAAAGATGTTTGAAAAAGCATACAGGGTTTTTGAGAGAGCAGTCTTTGAATCAAGTAATGCAATAGTAGTCAAGTTTTCAACTAGACA
>SDBS01001802.1_pt1 | contig 21600 bp, 21 predicted proteins | sample 2277091 | NCBI WGS metagenome assembly SDBS01 (sample SAMN10404972, study PRJNA504765) | marine sediment metagenome | isolation source: marine sediment core GS10_PC15, 163 cmbsf | place: Arctic Ocean: Southern Knipovich Ridge | collected 2010
TTAGTTTCGAAAAAACCACTTTTGATGATTTGCCTAATAAATTTGAAGCAGGAACTCCACCTTTTGTGCAAGCCTATGGACTTTCAAAAGCCATTGATTATCTCAAAAATATTGGTATGAAAAATGTTTATAAACACAATCAAGCTCTTTTAAAATATGCTAAAAAAAGGCTTTTAGAATTAGAAGATGATATTAAAATATATGGTGATGTAGAAAATAAAGTTGGAATTATCTCATTTGCTTTGAAAGATTCAAAATCTGCTATGAATATTATCCATCCCCACGATATAGCAACTATGCTAGATGAATCTGATATAGCTATTAGAACGGGTCATCACTGCGCTGAACCATTAATGAGTAGACTTAATATACCCGCAACTGCAAGAATATCGTTTGGGGTATATAATGATTTTGAAGATATAGATAAATTTGTTGAAAAATTGAATGAAATAAAAAACTTTTTTAAAAAATGAAAGAAGATATAAAAGAATTATACCAAGAAATCATTCTAGAGCATAGTAGATGTCCTAGGAATTTTAAAGAGATGGAAAGACCCACAACATGCGCTAAAGGTCACAATGCTATGTGTGGTGATAAGCTAATTGTTTATCTTAAATTAAATAAAGCTCAAATAATTAAAGATATTTCCTTTAAAGGTACCGGCTGCGCTATTTGTATAGCATCAGCTTCTTTAATGACAGAAGCTGTCTTAGGTAAAACTCTTGCAGAGGCTAAAAAAATGTTTGAGTATTTTCATAGCATGGTCACAGATGATTGCAACTTTGAATGCTTAAATTTAACCGAGCAAAAATTAGCAGCACTATCTGGTGTTAAAAACTATCCAACAAGAGTTAAATGCGCAACGCTTGCTTGGCATGCGATGATGTTAGCTTTTCAAAATAAACCTAAAAATTCTTTAGATGATGATCAAAAAAACTGTTCTTGTAAAAGATAAAAAATCTTATCGAAAAATATCAAATTAAAATCTTGCAAAATGAAAAAAATAATGTTACATCAAATTTCAGAGAGTTAAATCAACTGAAAGTTAAAAAATGAAGAATTTAAAAATTGTTAGAGTCAATAAAAATAATTTCAAAGATTTGGGTTTTTTGATAAGAAAATTAGCAAAATATTTGAAGCAAGATGCTCCTGATAATAAAGCCTTTCAAAGATTAAAAAAAGATTTGATAGCTCATCATCCCAGATGTGAAGCTTATGTTCAAACTTTTAATGATAAACCAATAGGCTGTGTAATATTTTATATAGCTTATGCAAGCTTTTTGGGTAAGCCTATCTTATTTTTAGAAGATTTATTTGTTTTAAGAAGTAAAAGAGTGCAAGGATTTGGAAAAAATTTATTCTTGTTTTGTGTTGAAAAAGCAAAAGAAAAAAAATGCGCTAGAATGGACTGGCGTACTTTGAAAGAAGATAGAAATGCAAGAAATTTTTACGAAAAATTTGGGGCAAAATCCGTAAAAAAATGGATTGCCTATAGGTTAGATGAGAAAAGAATTAACTCTATAGTTAAAATAAAAAAATAATAAATAAAAACAAGATTCAAAAAAAATTATTTAAAAATTTGTATTAAAATAAATCTTATAGATTAAAAAATTGATCTTTGCATATGCAATATATCTAATATTTGCTACTCTATAGTTAATATTAAAAGATAAATATATGTATATATCAGCTTGCGCCACATCCACAACAACATCAGCCACTGGCAAAGTGAGGTGCGGGCCTATATATTAATAATTTTAGGCTTAAAGGTTAAAGCCCGCATCTTCATAGAGGATGCGGGCTTTTTTTTTGTATAAATATAAGGAGCAAAAAAATGAATGCTGCAAAAAAAAGCTCAAGCATAGTAATAGGGCTTGCTCTATTTTCTATGTTTTTTGGATCTGGTAATTTAATTTATCCACTCTTTGTTGGGATGTCTTCAACAAGTGGATGGATTACCTCTGCTATGGGCTTTTTGATGACGGCAGTTTTACTTCCTTTTTTAGGGGTTATTGCGATGGTTTTATTTAAAGGGGACTATCAAAGCTTTTTTAAGATATTGGGTAAAAGAGCAGGCTTTTTGTTTAGTCTTTTGCTTTTAACTATCTGGATACCTTTGGGCTCTGGCCCTAGATGTATTGCGCTAGCTTTTGCATCTATCTCTTCTTATTTGACTATCGGGCCAATTTGGGCGTTTTCTTTGATATATTCAGCTTTAGTTTTTTTTGTTATTTCAAGGAAGGTGGGATTTTTAGATATCTTAGGAAAAATAATAACACCACTTTTAATTGGATCTATTTTGGTAATATTTTTCGTTGGCTTAAAATCTGGAAGGCCAATGCAAGTGAGTAATCCCGATTTTACATTTTTTGAAAGTCTAAAAGAGGGCTATAATACTATGGATTTGATAGCATCATTTTTCTTTTCAGCCTCCATTATTCATATTTTATATAGAAAATCAAAATCTATGAACTCTTCTATAAAGATGATTATTAAATCATCTGTTATTGGAATATCTTTATTAGCTTTTGTATATGTTATTTTGATATTTATATCTGCTAAGTATGCAGCTGTTTTAGAGGGAGTCAGAAAAGATCAGCTCCTTGCAAATCTTTCACAAATAATTTTAGGTTCAAAATTATCTTTTGTATCTTTAATAGCTATAGTCATGGCCTGTTTTTCAACCTCTGTTGCCCTCGCTATTGCATATAGTGATTTCTTGCAAAACCAGGTTTTTAAAAATAAAAAAGATATCAATGTGTCAATTATTTTAGCGATAGCCATCTCTTTTGTAATGTCTCTTTTTGGCCTTAAGGGAATTACCTATATTACAGCTCCAGTTTTGAAAATATGTTACCCGATTCTTTTAGCGTTGATAGGAGTAAATATTGTAAAAATATTTATCCAAGATAAAAAGTCTCTTATTAAAAAAGAGGTGGAAAATATTGAAAAGGTTATCGATTAATAAAAGGCTAAACAGGTGGAAAAAATTATTGTGTAAATGATTAAAAGAAGAACAGTTTTTTGAAGCCCGACATTTAAGAGCTTTGGATCTTTGAAATTAAATATTAGTTTCAAAGGGGTAAAAAATATAAATAAAGATGCGCTTAGGATAAAGGGCTTTTTTAAAAGATAAAAATAAAAAAATGGTACTAAAAAAGCTGCGATAACACAAAAGGTATATTCAATTTTAGCAAAACTTTTTCCAAATCTAACTGCTAGAGTCAATTTATTCGCCGGTCTATCAACATCGATATCTCTTAAATTATTTACAACTAAAACAGCTACACTTAAAAACCCTGGGCCTAAACCTGCGAGAATTGGTAGATATGAGAAGGTGAGAGTTTGTAGATAATAAGTTCCTAAACACGCATAGGGGCCAAAAAAAAGTAAAACTAAAATTTCTCCAAGCCCCATATATCCAAGCGGTTTTTTACCAGCTGTATAATGGTAACCAAAAATGATCGGCAGTGCAAAGAGGGCTGCGGCAATAGCGCCACCTCTAGCAATTAAAATAAGACCTACAAAAAAAGCTGCTAAAAAAGCTATAGCAAAACTAAATTTTATCTCGTTTAAAGAGGTTTGGTTTGTCTGGATAGTACTTAATGGGGCTATTCTATTTTCATTATCAGCCCCTTTTAAATAATCATAATAATCATTAGATAGATTTGTACCTAGATGAAGTAAAAGACCATATAGAAAAGTTAAGCTTAAGAAAAAATAATTAAGTTGAGTTATTTTACTCGCTAACATAGTCCCAATTAACATAGGACTAATAGAGGCTACTAGTGTTTCTGCTCTAGTAGCCGCTAGCCAGGTTTTAATGCTATTTTGCATAAATATAAAATCACTTTTATTTACTCAGCGGCGCTTTGCTCTGGGAAATCTCTATCCAGAACAGTTTTTCTGTTCGCATCTTTGGCTGCCTGTATTCCTTTAAGACATTCTCTTTCAACAATACGGCTTAGGGCTTCAATTGCACTAGCTGAAGTGCTAAGACCTGCTTTTTCTTTGATGTATTTTTTAATTTTGCTTACAACGACTAATGTTTCTGACATGGTTTTTTCCTATTTAGAATTTAAAGTATTTTCAAGATATTACAAAACCATTTTGATTTTTAATAGAAAAATTTTAAGAAATGCTAATATTTTTTGTTTGCTTGTTCTTTAAAATGTTCATAGATATTTTTTAATTCAAAATTATCTTTATAAAAACACCGAACTATCTTTTTAATATATTGCTTATTTGAGCAATTAATGCCTGTTTATGATAATATTATTATAATAAAATATAAAATGTAGAAATAACTTATGGATGAAGCGTATATAAATTTATTCAAAGCTGGTGCAAGAACGGCAGTTTATGGGGCTTGTTTAGGATTAACTTTAGGGGCTTTATAGCCTTCTCAAAAGATTCATATGTGTGGAATGACCCCTTTGGCTAATCTAACAGGATTTTTAGATAATGATTATGCTCCATTGAATGAAAATTATTCAGTTAATGTTATTAATACTGGATTCTGTACAGCGACAGGAGCCGCTTCAGGTTTTTTATTAGGTGCTACGTATCGAGTTGGTTTAGGGGTTTACTATTTTGCTAGATTGGTTTATATAATTCATACATCAAAAATGCCAGATATAGGAAGAGGAATGGAAAAAATAGCAGATTCAAAATTTGGACGTGTGGTAAATCGATGGATGAACATGGGATTATCGGATAACCGATAGGAGGCCTATTGCAATTAATTTTTCTGATCTATGTGATCTGATCATTTCTGATAAATTAATTTTTGGGTTTTTAATATCTTGTACATTAAAAGAGCAAGAGCTATATTTTTCACTTCTAGATACTCGCCAGGAAGCGCTTATGCCAATCATAGAAAAAGAAGACTTTGTATCATCAAAAGATCTGGATTTAGTAACAAATAAGCCTGTTCAATTAGAAGATCTTTTAAAAGATAAGCTAGAAAGTGTTTTTCATAAAAAGACATCCCAGGTAATGCTGCACGATATTGCTAAAATTGCTATTGAACATTCTGCAATTGATTTGGCCTATGCGGTATCTCATTTACCTTTGCATGCTAGACCTATTTTGTATGATAATCTTCCCAATAGAGATGCTAAGATTAATTTTATAATTAATACAACATCTGAAACAAGACTTATAATTTTCCGATATATGAGTGAAACAGAGGTAAAAAAACTATTTGAAAAAATGCCAACAGATGAAGCTGTCTTTATTTTAGATGATATGTCACAGAGACGTTTCAAAAGAGTCATGGAGCTGATAGATCCTAAAAAAGCTCGAAAGATTCAAGAGCAAAAAAAGCATACAAGAAATAGTGCAGGAAGGCTTATGTCGTCTGAGTTTTTTGCCTTTGATATGGATAAAACTATTAAAGATGCAGCCAACCATATTTATGACTATCCAAAAATAGATTTTACCAAAGGCCTTTTTATATTAAATAAGAGCGAAGAGTTAAAAGGATATGTTCCTGCTAGAAATATGGTCGTAAATTCAAAAACAGCTTTTTTAAAACAGGTGATGAGACCGATTTTACATAAAGTTGTAGCCCAAACTACAAGAGCTGAAGTAATCGAGCTATTTGAAAGATATAAACTTCTATTTTTACCGGTAGTGGATGAAAAAGAAAAGTTAATAGGCGTTATATCTCAAGAAGATGTTTTAGAAGCTATGGAAGATGTAGCTGATGAAACTTTTGCAAAAATTTCAGGAACAGCCGAGCATGTCTCTTTTAAAGATCCGATTTTAAAAAGATTTTTAGCTAGATCTCCCTGGCTTCTTGTAACTTTAATTGCGGGTTTGATAAATGTTGTAATTATATCTTCTTTTCAAAAAAATGAAGGTTATTTTTTAACATTTGTTTTGTTTTTTGTGCCTTTAATTACTGGTATGTCAGGTAATATTGGGATTCAATGTTCAACGGTTTTAGTCAGAAGCTTAGCCTTTGGTCTAATCTCAAAAAAAAGTAGAAAAGAAGCTATTTATAAAGAGCTTACTACAGGAATAACAACTGGTCTTATTTTTGGAGTTGCCTGTGGTGTTATTGTTTTTTTAATCAATCTAGCAACAAAATTTGCTTTGGGAGTGAGCCCCTTGGCTCTCGGGACTTTAGTGGGAGTGGGACTAATCGGAGCTTGTTTTGCTGGAACTTTTTTAGGGGTGTTTTCTCCGGTATTTTTTTCTAAAATCGGTATCGATCCTGCTATCTCATCTGGGCCGATTGTAACAGCTTTTAATGATGTTTTATCAATGACTATATACTTTATTATTTCATATGGACTTTCTTATCTTTTTTTCACTTAATTTTCTTGCTCAGATTAAAAATATTTGATATTATTAAATATGGTACAAATACATATGTAGCAATGGTAAAAAATTTTAAAAGTAATAGATGTTTATCGACAAATAAAGTCTTAAAAGATTTTCTGCCTAAGCTACTTATAGATATTGAAAAAAATTACTTAAGAAACCCTAATTTAATAATGAGTTTTTGGCCTAAAGTAATAGGTAAAAAATTAGCCTCAATGACTGAGGTAAAATCATTTGAAAATAAAGTTTTATATGTTTTAGTTAAAAGCTCTACTTTGTATAGCATTTTGAAACTACATGAAAAAAATAGACTTTTAAATCTGATGCAAGAGAAATTTTCAAAAGATGTTATTAAAAATATAGTTTTTAAAATAGGGTAGAGATTTTTTAAATCAATTTAACAATGTGAGAAGGCATGACTACGATGGCAAAAGAAGATAAATATACAGCTAGTTCCATAACCGTTTTAGAGGGGCTGCAAGCTGTTAGAGAGCGTCCGGGAATGTATATCGGGGATACTTCCGAATCAGGACTTCATCAGCTGGTTTATGAAGTTGTTGATAACTGTATCGATGAAGCAATGGCGGGGTTTTGTTCTGAGATTACTATTACTTTAAATAAGGACGGATCGGTAAGTGTCGAAGATAATGGTAGGGGAATTCCAATTGGGAAACATGAAGCTGAATCTAAAAAGAGAAAAAAAGATATAACTGCCTTAGAAGTTGTTATGACAGTTCTGCATGCTGGTGGAAAATTTGATAAAGATACTTATAAGGTGTCTGGAGGCTTGCATGGAGTTGGAGTTTCTTGCGTGAACGCACTCTCTGAAAAATTTATCACTCAAGTTTTTAAAGATGGTTATACTTATGAGATGGATTTTTCGAAAGGTAAAGTTACTAAAAATTTGCTGAAGATTGGACCAACATCGAAAAGAGGAACTAAAATTATATTTTGGCCGGATACCACTATATTTCCTGTTACTAAATTTGATTACGATACACTACTACAAAGATTTAGAGAGCTTGCTTTTTTAAATAAAGGCATTAATATCTATTTTATTGATGAGACTGAAGATAATAGAGATGATGTGCATTTTAGATATGAAGGTGGACTTGCATCTTTTGTAACTTATTTAAATGCAAGTAAAGGACCTCTTTTTGAACCGCCAATTTATTTTCATGCTCAAAAAGAAGGCCATGATGGAACTATTGATGTTGAAATATCTCTTCAATGGAATGAGTCTTTTTCAGAAACAATGCATACTTATGTCAATAATATTTCAACTAAACAAGGCGGAACGCATCTTACCGGTTTTTCAACAGCTTTAACTAGAGTATTAAATAATTATATTAAGAAAACTCAGTCTATTAGAGCTGATAAGGTTGCTATTACCGGCGATGATATGCGAGAAGGTATAACAGCTGTTATTTCGGTGAAGGTTCCCAATCCTCAATTTGAAGGACAGACTAAACAAAGACTTGGTAATCCTGATGTTGGAACGGCAGTTCAACAAGTAACGGGAGAAGAGCTAACAATTTATTTTGAGGAAAACCCCTCTATTACAAAACTGATTGGAGAAAAGGTTATTATTGCAGCGCAAGCTAGAGCTGCTGCAAAAAAAGCAAGAGAGTTAACTCTTCGAAAAACAGCTATGGATTCAGCGAGACTTCCCGGTAAGCTTACAGATTGTCAAGAAACCAATCCTGAAGTTTGTGAGATATACATAGTAGAGGGGGACTCTGCGGGTGGTTCGGCAAAAATGGGAAGAGATAGACGTTTTCAAGCTATACTCCCAATTAGAGGTAAAATATTAAATGTTGAAAAATCTCGTTTGCAAAAGATTTTAAAAAATAATGAAGTTGGGGCTATTATTTCTGCGCTTGGGTGCGGGATTGGTAAAGATAACTTTGATATCAAAAAACTCAGATACCATAAAGTTATCATCATGACGGATGCTGATGTTGACGGATCTCACATCAGAACACTTCTTTTAACCTTTTTCTATCGTCATATGCCAGAGCTTGTTGAAAACAATTTTATCTATATTGCTAGACCTCCACTTTACAGAGTAAAAAGAAAAAAAACTATTCGCTATATTCATTCAGAAAAAGAGATGGATGAATATCTACTTGAGCTAGGTATTTCTGATCTATTAATCAGAAAAGCTGGCGCAGAAGAATCTTTTGATCAAAAAGATATTAACGAACTTTTAAATATCATCATGGAAATTGAATCTCTAATCACTACTTTAGATAGAAAAGGAATTCCTTTTAAAGAATTCATTTTGGCTAAAAACGAAAATGACATTTATCCAAAATATCTTGTAACAATTGGTGACGAGCCTAGATTTGTATTTTCTGAAGAGGAATTAGTTGAGATTAAACATGAGAATGAAAAAATTCAAATAGCGATGCATGATGAAAAAATTAAATCAATTCCAGAAGAGGAGCTTACAGAAGAGATAAAAATTTTTAGACCGAAAAGTTTACCTTTTATAGAACTTTTCGATCAAAAAAGCTTTTTAGAGTTAAGAAAGAAATTAACAATCTTCGATCTAGATTTTATTGATTATATAAAAGCTCAAAAAGAGCTTTTTGAAATCATTGAAGAAGGGGACAAAACAACCCCTGTAGCAACCTTGAAAGAACTTATAAAATATTTAAGAGTAAATGGTAGAAAAGGGATTGAAATACAACGTTATAAAGGTCTTGGTGAAATGAACGCTGATCAACTTTGGGAAACAACAATGGATCCTACTAAAAGAACTCTTGTCAAAGTAACTCTGCCAGATACTATCGCAGCGGATCATATGTTTTCAATACTGATGGGTGAAAATGTAGAACCAAGACGTGCCTTTATTGAAAAACATGCTTTATCTGTTAAAAATCTGGATGTATAAAAATTTAAAAATTTGAGGGAAAAATATGAGTTATACGGAAAACGAAAAGATAGTACCTAGAAATGTTGAAGAGGAGATGAAAGAGAGTTATCTTCGTTATTCAATGTCGGTAATTATTTCCAGAGCTCTTCCGGATGTTAGAGATGGTTTAAAACCTTCTCAAAGAAGAATCTTGTATGCGATGAAGCAATTGAATTTATCTCCCGGAGCAAAACATAGAAAATGTGCGAAAATATCTGGAGATACCTCAGGTGATTATCATCCTCATGGAGAAACTGTAATTTATCCAACTTTAGTAAGGATGGCGCAAGATTGGAATATGCGCTATCCCCTAATCGATGGACAAGGGAATTTTGGTTCTATCGATGGCGATCCTCCCGCTGCGATGCGTTATACTGAAGCGAAGCTAACACAAGCTGCGATGCAGCTGATGGAAGATTTAGATAAAGACACTGTCGATGTAGTTCCAAATTATGATGAAACTAAAACTGAACCGGTTGTTTTTCCATCGAAATTCCCAAACCTTTTATGTAATGGTTCTTCTGGAATTGCTGTTGGTATGGCGACAAATATTCCTCCTCATAATTTAAATGAACTAATAGAGGCAACTTTATTACTTTTAAGAGATGACACTATTACAATTGATCAAATCATGAAAGTTATGCCAGCGCCTGATTTTCCAACAGGTGGGGTTATTTGTGGTTATCGAGGTATTAACGAAGCGTTTCACACAGGTAGAGGTAAACTCCTACTTAGAGGGGTAATGTCGGTTGAAGAAAAAGAAAATGGACGACAGTTTATAGCGATAACAGAAATGCCTTATGGTATAAATAAATCTAGACTAATTGAAAGAATAGCTGAGCTTATTAATGATAAAGTAATTACAGGTATTTCAGATATCAGAGATGATTCTGATAAAAGTGGTATTAGAATAATTTTAGAGCTTAAAAGATCAGAAATTCCTGATGTTATTATAAATCAGCTATACAAATTTAGTGATCTTCAGGTGACATTCGGCTGCAATATGTTATCCCTTGATAAAGGATTGCCTCGTACTATGAATGTCAAAACTATGATATCTTTATGGATAGATCATAGAATAGAGGTTATAAGAAGAAGAACCCGTTTTGAACTTAATAAAGCTGAATCTAGAGCACATATTTTAGAAGGTTATCTAAAAGCTTTAGACCATCTGGATGAAGTTGTCAGAATAGTTAAAGCTTGTAAAAATAGAGATTCAGCGAGAATAGAGATAATGTCAAGATTCTCGCTTAGTGAAAGACAAGCGAATGCTGTTTTAGATCTTAGATTATATCAATTAACTTCCATGGAAAGAGATAAGATTGAAAAAGAATATCAAGATCTATTAGATAAAATTACACATCTCAAAGCTATCTTAGCATCTGAAGAAATGGTTAGAGATATAATTGAAGAAGAACTAGCTCAAATTCAAAAAACTCATAAAAGCCCAAGAAAGACTAAAGTAATTGCGGCTGAGAGTGAGTTTAATATGGAAGATTTAATCGCTGATGAAGAGGTTGTTATTGCCATCTCTGGCGATGATTATATAAAAAGAATGCCGCTTACTGCCTTTAGAGAACAAAGAAGAGGAGGTACTGGCGTTATTGGAATGGAAATGAAAAGAGAGAGTGATATCTTAAAAAGTATTTATGTTGCCTCAACGCACGATTATTTGATGATATTTACGAGTCTTGGAAGATGTTATTGGTTAAAGGTTTGGCAGATACCGGAAGCTGGCAGAAGAACGAAAGGCAGACCGCTTGTCAATTTTATTGAATCCATCCAAAAAGAAGAAAAAATAGCCGCTGTTCTAAGAGTCAGATCTTTTGAAGAGAAAAGCTATATTTTACTATCTACTTTGAAAGGGATTGTTAAAAAAACTGAAATATCTCAATACGGTAACATCCGTAAAAAAGGTGTTAATGCGATTAACATTGATGAAGGAGATCAACTAATCAATGCTCATGAAGTTTATACAGGTAATCAGATAATGCTCTTTACCAGACATGGTATGGCAGTTAGATTTGATGAAGCACTAGTCAGATCCATCGGTCGTGTTGCTAGAGGGGTTAAAGGGGTAACTCTAAAAGATCCTAAAGACTTTGTTGTTTCAACTGTTATTGTTAAAGGTGATGAAACTATCTTAGTTGTTTGTGAAAATGGCTTTGGTAAAAGATCTAGAGTAGATACCTTTAGGCAAACTAATAGAGGTGGTATTGGAGTTAGATCAATTCTTACTAGCAAAAGAAATGGCCTTGTTGTCGGAGCTTTGCGTGTTCAAGATGAAGATGGGGTATTTTTAATGTCTCATTCCGGACAATCTCTAAGAATGCGAATCAAAGATTTAAGGGTTATGGGAAGATCTACTCAAGGTGTGAAACTAGTAGCTCTAAAAGCTGATGACTGTTTAATTGCAATTCAAAAAATTGAAACCGTAAAAGAAGAAGAAGAAGAAGAAGAATAAAAAATTATGAAAAAAGGATTTTTCATAACTTTTGAAGGAGGCGAGGGAGCTGGTAAGACAACTCTTATTGAGAGTGTTAAAGAAAAGCTCTTTGATGATAAGTTAGATCTTATAATTACCAGAGAGCCTGGCGGCACTACATTCGGCGAACATGTCAGAGAGCTTCTTTTAAAAAAAAGCACTAAAATAAAAATATCTTCAAAAGCTGAGCTCTGTCTTTTTTTAGCATCTAGATCTCAACATATAGATGATGTGATAAAACCGGCTCTAAGTGCTGGTAAAATAGTTTTATGTGATCGCTATAATGATTCATCTATAGCCTATCAAGGGCATGCGAGAGGTTTGGGAATTGATGAGGTGATTAAATTTTCATCTTTTATTATTGAAGATACTCTGCCGGATTTAACACTATATTTAGATATAGATCCAAAGACAGGTCTTTCACGGGTACAATCTAAATATGATAGAATTGAATCTGAAAAGCTCTCCTTTCATCAAAAGATAAGAGAGGGTTTTCATATCTTAGCTAAAAAGTTTCCAGATAGAATAAAAATGATCGATGCGAACAAATTCAAAGATGAAGTTTTGAAAAATGCTATGCATTATATTTCTAAAATCATAAAATAACTTTTATGAATTTCGATGATTTAATTGGTAACACTTTAGTAAAAGAAAAGCTAAAAAAAGCAATTGATAGCTCTACTATTTCAAACACGTTGCTTTTTTCAGGACCTAGTGGAATTGGAAAATCTTTATTTGCCCTAGCACTTGCGAGCCAACTGATGAATCCTGAAAAAGATATAGATCCAACAGCTCTAAAAAAAATTGAAGAAAACAATCATCCTGATCTGCATATTTTTGAGCCGGAGGGGAAAACTTCTCATCATAGCATTGGATCGATCAGATCATTGATTGAGCAGGTCTTTATGGCGCCTTATGAGGCCGAAGCAAAGGTCTTTATTATTAATGATGCTGATAGGATGCTAGCCTCTTCTTCTAATGCTCTTTTAAAAACTTTAGAAGAGCCTACTTTAGATAGTTATTTAATTTTATTAACATCGAAATCAGAAGAGATCTTGCCTACAATTTTATCTAGATGTTTTAGGTTTAATTTTACAGCAATTGAAGATGATGAGATCGTTTTATTATTACAAAATAAATATACTCTCTCAATTGAAGATGCTAAAAAATTTGCTAAAATATCTGCCGGTTCAATCGGCAAAGCAATCGAACTAGCTGAACATCCTGATTATCTAAAAAAAAGAGATCTTTTTATAGATATCTTAGCCAAAGAAAAGATTACAACTTACTATGATCTGATTGAAGCGATATCAGAGTTAGAAGATATTTACACTCAGAGTTTTTCTAAAGATAGCCCCACAAAATTTCATAGAGAAATAGATCTGCTTTTAGAAAAACTGTTATATTGGTTTAGGGATTTAAATTTATTAAAGATCAAGGCTGATAAAAGATTTTTATTCTTCTCAGATAAAATCAGTCTTTTAGAAAAACAAGATCTAAAAAATGTTTTACCATTGGATAAAATCAATCCCTTAGTTGATGAAATTAAACTCGCTCTTTCTAGAAATATCAAACTAAAATATGCACTAGAGAATTTCTTTTTAAAAATCGATTTTGTTTAAAAATTTTTGAAATAAAAAAGACTCATACTTTGATAAATATGAGTCTTAAAATTTAAAAGATTAAAAATCAAATCTAGCAGTTGCTGTTAACCCTTGAAATGTTAAATTTCCTGGATTATTAAATGCAAAAGGCGCGCCTGATGCTACAGTTTGTTGCTGAGATCTCATCAAATTTTGACTAAAATAAACTTGAGCTTCATAACCTACTAAAAAATCAAAATGCCAGTTGTTATTAGAAAAATAAGTTCCCCAGCCACAACCTAAAACAAATTCCAAACTAGGATTTATATAGGTGAAAGAAGAATTATCCGCTAAATACCACTCACTTGGATTAACTGCAGATGGTTCTCGATATTGTAGTTTATGAAATTTTTGGTAAAATATACTAGCTGCTGCATTTCCAAAAGCTCTAAAGCCATCGCAAAATAGCCAATTTGTATAAATACCAGCTCTAGGTCCTATTAACCAAGAGTTACTCTTAAATGTACCGTCATAAGTTAGAGTTGAAGATGCTACATCAGTAATTCGCATAGATTGATTTATCCAACCGCCTTTTAATCCAAAGTGAGGTTTAAAAGTTAGCTTTTTACCATTATAGTAAGTTCTTCCAAACTCCCAATCTAAAATATTAAAATTTAAATCCCATTTTCCGGTAATTGAGATGCTATTTGTAGAAAGGTTTGGGTCATTTGGTTGTAATAACCAAGCATCGATTAGAACTTCTCCAGCTCTATTATCATTATTAGCAGTGCTAGAGGATGATGAATTAACTCTGGTATATTGTAGATATGATTCCCAATTATCATATCCATAGATATAACCAACACCAATTTTAAAAGCTGGCTCCCAATCAAAACTGAGTTTATGAATACTTCCTATCTCAGCTGTGGAAGTTGTATCTGTCCCAAGAAAAGTGCTTTGAGCTATCTCTAATTGTTGCTCTCTTGGTTGCCAGTATAAAAAAGATCCTGTTACATAAAAATCCCAAGATCCGCACACATCTATATTTGCTCCCTGATTATAAGCAGCTGTTGTTGGCTCACCTGGGATATCACATCCACAAGGCTCAGGCTTTGGACAACAATTATTAGAATCAGAGTAGTCGTTTTCATAAGCTATTAAAGTATTAAAAGCTAAAATTGCTATGAAAATAGTAAATAATTTTTTCATGATCATCTCCTTTGAGATCTATTATCTCTTATATAAATTATTTAAATTGTTTTATCAAGAATAAATCTGAAACTATTGATTTTTTATTACGAAATATTTTAAGTAAAAATGGTTTATTCTTTTAATGGAGAAAAGTTTAAAGTTCTAAACCGATTTTTCCAGTCCAATTAAGCTTTGTTCTTAGAGTAGAAAAATAATCATGTCTTTTCAATTTGACGAGTTTGAATTTTTTCTTGCTTTTTTTGATCTTGAAAGATTCATTAGTGGTGATTTCAAAATGCACAAGGCCATCAGCATGCACTTCAACAGGAGAATTATCAGTAGATAGATATTTAACTTCAATTTCATGATTAGCCGTTAGCACAATTGGTCTATTTGAGATGGCATGGGGGCAGATGGGAGTTATTAAAAAGGCATCTAATTGAGGAGAAACTATTGGTCCTCCTGCAGATAAAGAATAGGCAGTAGAACCGTTAGGCGTTGCAATTATCAGTCCATCAGCTGAAAAGGTATTTAAAAAAGAATTGTCAACGCTTAAAGAGAGATCGATTAAAGAGTGGTTGCAAGCTCGATGAAAAACGATATCATTAGCGGCAAAGAACTTTTCACCTTTTGCAGAAGTGCCTTCTAAGATAAGTCTATTTTCTATTGTGAATTTATTTGAAATAAGATCATCTAAAGATGGTAAAATGTCTGTTTCAGGAATGTCTGCCATAAAACCTAAATTACCAAGATTAATACCTAAAATAGCAGCGTCTAAATGACTATATTTATGAGCAACTCTTAAGATGGTGCCGTCGCCTCCCATAGAGATTAAGAATTTGATTTCATTTTCATTAATAGAAGAGATTGGTTTTATATTTAAAGCTTTGGCTTTTTCATCTTCGGCAACTACTTGAACTTTGTGTTTTTGAAGGTACCCAACAACCTGCTTGGCTATTTCAAAAGAGGATTTTTTCTCTTCATGAAAAAAAAGAGCGATAATCATATTTTTACCTTAAGTAGAGCTTTTTTGTTATCGTAAATTGTTTTTAATATTTTTTTACTAATAGATATGCTATCTAATTTAAGATTTTTTAATAAGTCCTCGTTACTGCCATGTTCGATAAATTCATCTGGTAGAGCAAAGTTTAAGACATTGACATTTTTGATGTTATTTTGGATTAAAAAGTTATTAAAAATTGATCCAAAGCCGCTTTGAATAGAGTGTTCTTCAATTGTTATGACTAATTCATGTTCTTTGAGCAGATCATGATATAGTTTCTCGTTTAAAGGTTTAATAAAAATAGGATCTAAAATGGTTGGATTAAAACCTTCTTTTTTTAAGATTTCTTTTGTCTCTATTGCTGTTTTATACATATGTCCAAGAGCGATTATTAAGATATCTTTGCCTTCAGATAAAATATCAAATGAGCCTATTTTTCTTTTTGTAAGAGATTTTTCTAAATCAACCTCTGCTTCTAAGTTGGGATATCTAATAGTCACAGGTTTTTTCCAATCAAAAGCACTATTTAATAGCTCTTTTAAAAGATTACCATCTCTTGGCTGAGCTATTACCATATTAGGCATAGCATTTAAAAAAGAGATATCATAAATACCATGATGAGTAGCGCCGTCAGGGCCAGAAATACCCGATCTATCAAGTGCAAAAACAACAGGTAGATCTTGCAGACACACATCATGAAAAAGATTATCAAAAGCTCTTTGCAGAAATGATGAATATATACTTACAAGAACCTTTAAATTGTTATTATAAGCAAGACCACCAGCTGTTGCAACAGCGTGACCTTCAGCTATACCAACATCGATACATCTATCGGGGAAAGTTTCTTTAAATTCTGTTAGAGAAGAGCCTGCAATCATAGCAGGATTAACAACTATGATATTGGGATCTTTTTTTGCCATTTCTAAAATATGAGATCCAAAAACTTTTGGGAAAGTTAATTTTGATTTGGCTTTAAAAGAGCCAGTGTCAATATCGAAAGGTTTGACACCATGATAAGAGGTTGGATTTGAAATAGCTTTTGCCATTCCTTTACCTTTCGTTGTCAAGACATGAATTATGACGGGTTTATCAATTTTTTTTGTTGCCTCAAAAGTATCGATTAGTTTTTTAATGTTATGGCCATCTATGGGACCGATATAAGATAGATTTAAATGTTCAAAAAAAGAGGCTGGAGAGACTAAATTTTTTATAGATTGAGTGAATTTTTGACCTTGTTTGGCTAGAGATTTGCCAACGTTGGGAATTTTTTCTAATAAAGTTTGAATTTCTAAATAAAGTTTATTGGAAGTAGGGTTGCTAAGCAGTCTGCTTAAGATATTTTTTATATTACCAACATTTTTGGAAATAGACATTTTGTTATCATTTAAGATAACTATAAATTTTTTCATGTCCCCATTTATATTATTCAAGGCTTCTAAAGCCAGACCGCAAGTAAGAGTTGCATCGCCGATAATAGGAACGATATATTCATCTCTATTTAAAAAATCTCTATTTTTTAAAAGACCTAAACCAAGAGAGAGTGCTGTTCCAGCATGTCCTGAATAAAAATGATCATGGATAGATTCTTTGGGATTAGAAAAACCACATAGACCTTTAAATTGTCGTAAAGTATCAAAGTCTTTATTTCTGCCCGTTAGAAGTTTATGAGCATACGATTGGTGGCTTACATCAAATATAAACTTATCGTAAGGGGAGTTAAATGCAAAATGTAGGGCGATCGTTAGCTCAACAGCTCCTAAATTGGAAGATAAATGACCACCATTAATTGATAGAACATCAATTATTCTATTTCTAATTTCATTTGATAAAATATCTAACTCATCTATTGTTAGATTTTTTATATCTTTAGGAGATTTGATTTTATCTAACATTTTTTATTCAGCTATCCAATAAATTATCTTTAGCATGTTCAAAATTTTTAGTTTTTGGCTTGTCATTTTCTAATACAACATTTTCTTGATTTTTTATTAAAACTTCTATTTTTTGCTCGGCTAAATTAAGTTTTTTATTGCAACTCATTATTAAAAGATTGGCTTCTTCAAAGAGTTTTAAAGAGGCATCTAACGATACTTTTCCCTCATTCATAGTTTGAAGGATTTCTTCTAGTCTTTCAAATGCTTTTTCAAAAGGTACATCATTCATTTTTTTTCTCTACTTTTGCTAAAATTTTTCCATCCGAGAGAAGGACTATAAATTTTTCATCGATCTTAATATCATCTTTAGAAAGGATAATAGATGCATCCTTTTCAGAAAAGAGAATACTATAGCCTTTTTTTAAAAGATTTTTAGGATCGATAGCTCTCAAATGATAGACAAGTTTGTTTAATCTCTCTTTTTTGATATCTAAAATATTTTTTAAATTTGTATTTAATTGTTTTAAAAAAGTTTCAAGTTCAATTTTTTTATCTTTTATTTTGCTTAGAGGATTTTGTGATTTTAGTTGATTATTCATCAGCATAAATAAACTTTTTTGATTCAAAAGTTTTTGTTTAATCGATATGTTTATTGCATTTCTCATATCATCTAGCATTTGCATCTGCTTTCCGATAAGAGCATAAGGTGATGAAAAAAGAGGCTGCTTTTTAAAACTATCTAATCTAATTTTTAGATTACTTACTTGATAGGTAATCTGTTTTAGTAGTCTCTCTTCAAAATTATTTAAAATATCTATAAATTGTTTTTTTTCTCTTAAAACGATTTCAGCTGCCACAGAAGGTGTTGGAGCTCTTATATCAGCGACATAATCTGAGATAGAAACATCTGTTTCATGACCAATAGCTGAAATTATAGGGATATTAGATTCAAAAATGGCCTTCGCTACTATCTCTTCATTAAAAGCCCAAAGATCTTCTAAAGAGCCTCCGCCTCTGGCAATTATTATCACATCAACTAGGTTATATTTGTTAAATTGTTCAATTGCTTTGGCGATATCAAAAGCTGAACCGTCGCCCTGAACTTTGACAGGATTTAAAAGTAGATGGAAATTAGAAAACCGTCTTTTTAATACATGTAAGATATCTTGAATAACCGAACCGGTAGGCGAGGTTACGACACCTATTTTTTTAGGTAAAAAAGGCAATTCTTTTTTATGCTCTTTATCAAAGTAGCCTTTATCTTTTAGTTTAGATTTTAGCTCATGTAATTTTAATAAAAGATCGCCAATGCCTGCATAGGATAGTTTTCTAACAATTAATTGATAGTTACCTCTCGGCGGATAGACAGACATTTGGGCTTCTACAATTACTTCATCCCCATCTTTTGGTACTCTTTTCAAATCTTTTGCATTACCTTTAAAGATTACTGCCGATATTTGAGAGTAGGCGTCTTTTAAGCTAAAATAGATATGGCCAGATGCTTGGCATCTTAGATTAGAAATTTCACCTTGAAGAGAGATAAAGGTAAATTTATTTTCTAAAATAGATTTTATAGATTGGGTCAGCTCGGAAACTGTTAAAACTTTATTTGTATAAGTACTTAGCATCATTTTTAAATTAAAATTTATAGCATCTTTTAATATAGCTTGAAATTTGAATCTTTTTCAATCTATAATGTCGTTTTTAAGGTTTTTTTGAAATCAAGGATTTTTATGGAAAAAAAATACATCATAGCTGGCAACTGGAAAATGAACAAAACCCACTTGGATGCTAAAGAATTTATAAAAGACATTATACCGCAAGTTAATAAAGCTAGATCTACTGTTTATATAGCAGTGCCTTTTACAGCTCTTCAAACGGCAGTAGAAGCGGCTAAAGATACTAATATAGTCATAGGTGCTCAAAATATGCACGATGAAGAAAATGGGGCATTTACCGGAGAAATCTCTTCATCTCAGTTAAAATGTTTAGATGTTAAATTTGTAATCCTTGGCCATTCTGAGAGACGACATATCTTTAAAGAAGATAATGCATTTATCAATCGCAAAGTTATCAGAGCTCTAAAAGATGGTTTAAAACCAATTTTATGCATTGGAGAGACTAAAGAAGAGAGAGAAAAAAAGCTTACTCATCAAATTTTAGATACGCAATTTAGTGAAGGTATAAAAAACATTTCTAATGAAGAGGCTGCAAATCTTACTATTGCTTATGAGCCTGTCTGGGCTATTGGAACAGGTATTAGCGCAACATCTGAAATAGCAGAAAATACCCACACTTATATTAGAAAATTGATAATTAAATATTTTGATAATAAAATTGCAAACTCGATGCATATTTTATATGGTGGCTCTGTCAAACCCGATAATGTTGAAGAGTTAATGCAACAAGAAAATATCGATGGAGTACTCGTTGGTGGAGCAGCTCTTAAAGTAGAGAGTTTTGCTCAAATTGTAAATAAAGCTTAAGGTGAAAAAATGACGTTTTTATATTACTTATTTTTATTTTTGTTTATGTTCTTATGTGTGCTAACTATTACAGTTATCTTATCTCAAGAATCTAAAAGTATGGGACTCGGATCTGCTTTCGGCGGAGATGCATCATCTTCACTTTTTGGAACATCAACCGCGGATGTTTTGAAAAAATTCACAACCTATCTAATAACTATTTTTATGATATCTTGTGTTGTCTTATCTTTATGGTCATCAGGTCTTGGAAGAGCAAAAGAAAAAGCTATTCCAACAGTTATTGAAGAGGTTCAAAAATGATCTTGCCACTTATCTACTATGGCAACGCTCGTTTGCGCTTAAGATGTGAGGAGGTAAAAGAAGTTACTGCAGAAATCAAGCAACTTTGTCTTGATATGATTGAGACTATGGATGCTAATAACGGGATAGGCCTTGCGGCCATTCAAGTAGATAAGCCTCTTAGAATAATTGTTATTAGACCTGTTTTAGAAGATGACAAGGACGAGTCTTATTTAGGTAAAGCTGAGGCTTATATAAACCCAAAGCTTACCAACCCTTCTAAAGAAACCTTTAGCTCACCTGAAGGCTGTTTATCTGTTCCAGGGATACATCTAGAAGTAGAAAGACCAGAGTCTATTCATATTGAAGCTTTAGATATGAATGGGAATAAAATATCAAAAGAGATTAAAGGCTATAAAGCTCGAGAAATCATGCATGAAAATGACCATCTAAACGGAGTCTTATTTATTGATAGACTGCCAGCCAAAAAAAGAAAAGAAGTCGATCCAGAGTTAAAAAAGATTATTGATAAATATAACTAATTCAAAAAAAGACTTTTATTAAATAGATCTTTTTTATGCTGGTAGCGGAGCTAACTTATCTGATTTAATATCTTCATTTACATCAAAGTCTTCTTCTGAAAAAGCGGTAGGTACATTTCTAAATCTAGGGGTCAGATTAATAGATGTATTTATTGTATTTAACACAGCTTGAGCGATAGGATAAATAACTTTTAAACCTCCCAATGCCGCGGAGCCTATAAATGCTCCATTTAGAATAAATTTTCCCCATTCAGCTTTATATTTTGCTTTAGATTCTTTTAAAACATTATCAAATACTTCACTTACCTTTTCGTCAGTGGTTTTAGCTTTTTTTGGATCAATCTCATCTTTTAATAATTCGACAACACTTTTTAAAGTATTTAGTTCTAATTTTCCTGAAAAGGCTTCCATTTTACTATTCAATTTAATTTGCATCTCTTTTTTAAGAATCATTTTTCTAATATCTTCTAATCGTTTTTCTTTTATTTCATTCTCTTCGTTTAATTCATTCAAAATTGCTACCCAATCATTTTTATCTCGGATTTTTTTCTTATTTAGTCTATCTAAAACTGAGGTGTTATTTATTATCCATTTTTTTATATCAGTTACGTTAAAGGTCGATACCTTTTTGCTTAAATCGGAGAGTTCTTCAGCATCTAAAGATAATGTATTTTTTAAATATTGAAGCTTATCTGAAGCTACATCAGTACTTACTGCTTTGATTTGATTTAATTGTTTTCTTACTGCATAAATCGTTATACCAATAACAAGAAATGGTAAGAAATTTAAAATCAGATTGGTATAGATTCCTATAGGGCTAACTTGAAGCCCTAGAATAAAAATTACTCCCATGGCAATTGCTACAAAAGATACTGCAAAATTTATCCAGTTTTTATTTAAATAG
>SDBS01001803.1_pt1 | contig 21584 bp, 11 predicted proteins | sample 2277091 | NCBI WGS metagenome assembly SDBS01 (sample SAMN10404972, study PRJNA504765) | marine sediment metagenome | isolation source: marine sediment core GS10_PC15, 163 cmbsf | place: Arctic Ocean: Southern Knipovich Ridge | collected 2010
ATATTTAAGATCTACATCATCGGGAACCGAATGGTCTACAGTTTCAGGCGGTGGGGGATCATCTAATCACTCAGAACTAAATGAATTAGACTATGCATCGGCAGGTCATACAGGATTTCAGCCTGCTATAGGTTGGGCATCTATAACATCTAATTACACAGTAGTTGCAGGAGAGAATTTATTAGTGGATACCACCGGTGGTGGGTTCACTATAACAATGTATTCAAGTCCTTCATTATATGATGTTCTTATGGTGGTTGACAATGGTGGAAACTGTGGTACTAATTCTGTAACTGTTTCTGGTGGAGGAGAAAAGATACAAGGTAGTTATGACTATGTATATATTGATGGAGATTATCAGATCATAAGTTGGGTATATGGTGGATCTAGTAACGGCTGGGTACAATCTTCAGATCCACAGACGTTTTTATTTACTGTAGATCAGGCATAATTTGAATACGAATAGTTTGGAGTGAGACGATGATAAGAGTTGATATAGGAGAAAGTTTTATAGTTTCAGTAGCACTTTGGAATGAAGTTACAGAAAGCAATTCTTCTGGCAGAACTGTTTATTATGATGTAAGAGATGATAATGATGCTGTTCTATCTCCTACTGTTAGTGGTGTATTAACTGAATCTACTGTTACGTCTGGTATATATTTCAAAGAGTTGTCTATTGATACCCCCGGAAATTATATATTTTATGCTACTTGCTCAGACTTTTTTTCGAGTTCGGAGGAAATAATTATTAATCCTGAAAATATATATGACTTAGTAAAGCAAAATAGACATTACAATATATCTTCGGAAGAAGTGATAAGAACAAATGGTTCAGCCACTCCTTCTCAGACAGCAAGGAGTGTTGAGTTGCTCAGAACAGATTATATAATCACAAGGATTAAAGGTAATTCAGACGCAGATTGGGGTTCTACCACAGTCAGTGGTGTTGTTTACGCGTGGTACAAAACCTTGGGAGATGATCTACCTTATAAAATGGCATCTAGTGGGGTGTAAATAATGGATATTAGATACATTGCCAGCGCAGGTTACGATTTCTTTACTGAGCCTTGCACGGGTTCTGGGGTAGAGATTTATATTTCTAGCACAGTTTGGAATGGTACTGGAATTCTTGACATAGGCGGGGATTGGACTCATAGCAAGAAAGGGATCGAAGCTTCTTACGCTATGAGGACAGGCACCAATGGGTTAGATGCAGACCTAAGTAATAATGATAAAATGTGGTTTTCTGACCCGGATGGTGGAGAAGACATAACTGATTATGATGTTGTTATTATTTGGACAAAAGTACTAAGTTGGGGATCGGGGAAAGAAGTAAGTGTAACATTTCATTCTTTAGGCTCTCCTGGAGGATGGGGTACATCTATAAATCTAAGTGATTATATAAGCATATCAGATACTGATGTATGGCAAAGAGCTGTTGTTCCTTTAAGTTATTTAGGTATAATAAACATAGAGGAAGTCGATATATTAGAGCTTGGATCAGATGGAAATATTCATCTATATTTGGATGATATAGCATTTGGTGTAGGATATCCAGTACCTATAGGTGATTATAGTATGTATGGTGATGATTTTGGAGGAATAAATATTCAGGGTAGTGAGTTATTACCACAACTTGCTGCTACGTCTCCATCAACACCAAGCATGCAAGCACAAGATCCAGATTTAAGACCAAGTATGAGTAGTGGGAGTAGCGAACTAGGTTTAAGGGCTTACCCGGAGCCTACTTAATTTAAAAGGAGAAAGAATCATGGCAATAAGATTATCTTTTACAGTAGATGACGTCAATACTGTTATATTAATTTATAGTAAAATACAAGTAGCCAGACTTGATGGGGATGTGGATGGGTTACCTGCAACTGTTCCTCCGTATGCAACGCTTTCCGGTATTGCAGAGCATCCAATATCTTTGTCTGCTGGTGTCACTAATTATCAATTATCTGATCCTAATGGGATAACCACGAGTTGGTATATGTCAAGATATACTAATGATGATTTTAGTGCTGTTAGTGGCTGGTCTTCTCCTGTATTAGGAGAAGCCGGGGATCTTTTCTACAACCCACTTTTCCCCCCAGAGATAGCGTATGGAACAGCGGACCAGCGTATAATTGAAAGGATCAGACGTCTTATAGGAGATCCTAAAGGTCTCAGAAGGGAATATGGGGAAGAAGCGGCATCGTCGATACACTTTGATAACAAAACATATCAGCTTGATGAACGGGGATGGCCAGTTTCTATCACTATGGGTGGAATACAGATGAATGATAGTACTGATCCTACCATAAATGGTTATAAATACTTAAGATTTGATGAAGATATTTCCGTAACAACTATTTCAGGTGGGATAGAGCATGGTGTCGATATATGGATATACACTTTCCGGCATAGTGATAGAGAAATCATAGAGGCGTATGATAATTGTCCGCCCCCATTAGGATTAACTACTACTACTGCAACGTCAGAATCTTATATGCTTCAATGCGCCATAGAGTTAATCCAATTAGAACTTTGGGAGAATTCGGTCGAGGATGGAAGTTTGGTAAAAGACGAGGGGTCGGTCTATGATCCCGCCGCCGGCCTAGAAGTTAGACGAAAACTTATTGGTAATTTACAAAAAAGATTAGATGATTTGGTTAAGACGTTGATTTTGGGCGGAATTTCCGGAATTTTAGTTGACTAGTTGTTTGGAGGTAATATGTCTAAAAAACTAACAATAGAATATATAAGAGTGCAATTCGAAAAAGAAAAGTATACTCTTTTAACTAAGGAATATATAAATTGTATAGAAAAACTAAATTATATTTGTTCTAAAGGACACAAACACAGCATTACGTGGGATAGTTGGAGACATGGTTGTAAATGTCCATATTGTGCTGGTAAAATTAAAAAAACAATAGAATTTATAAAAGTAGAATTTAAAAAAGAAGGGTATGCTCTTTTAACTAAAGAGTATATAAATTCTTTTCAAAAATTAGATTATATTTGTAAAAATAAACATAAACACAATGTCAAATGGAATGATTGGCAACAAGGAGTTAGATGTCCTTATTGTTCTAAGTTTGCGCCGTTAGATGTTGTTTTTGTCAAATCAGAATTCAAAAAAGAGAATTATACACTTTTAACCAAAGAATATAAAAACGCTTCTCAAAGGTTGGAATATATATGTGTAAATGGACATAGACACACCATTAAATGGAACGATTGGCAACAAGGTCACAGATGTTTAATTTGTGCTGTTATAAATAAATCTGGTGAAAACTCTCCAAACTGGAAAGGTGGTATCTCCTGTGAACCCTACTGTGATGTTTGGTTAGATAAAGAATTTAAAGAAAGTATAAAAGAAAGAGATAATTATGAATGTCAAAACCCCGATTGTTGGGGAACAAGCGAAAAGCTATGCATACATCATATTGATTATAATAAGAAAAACTGTTCACCGGAGAATTTAATCACATTATGCAATTCTTGTAATTCAAGAGCAAATAAGGATAGAGAGCATCATATTACTCGGTATCAATCAGTTATTAGAAAATGCTTACAAATAGGAGCATAACCAATGTCGAGAACTAGAATAAGACCAAAGACCAAAGCACGGTTCCAAGAAAGGATACGTGATGTAATCAAAGGGCTTAGTAGATCAGTACTGGTCTATAAACAAAGTCTTAAAGCGGAATGTCCCAGTTGCTATTTTGACAAAATGACGGTGTCGTCTACAGGAAAATGTAAATGGACCCCTGCTCAAGCATTAATCAAACAGCAAGAATGGGAATCCTCTGGTTTTTCAACCATTAGATATAAGTATTTTTTAAAAGGAAGATGTCCGGTCTGCGGGGGGCGTGGTTATATAGAAACTATTAGAAAAACTTGGGCCGATTGTCTAGTGATTTGGAACCCATCCGCAAGAAATTATGGAAATGAATTAGTCTATACGCCAGCTGGTACAGAGGGTTCAACGATAGTATTATTAAAGACACATCCCAAGTATTTTGATTTATTTAAAAATGCTGATAAGTTAGTTATAGATGGAGTAGAATGTAAGGTATCGAGACCACCGTTATTAAGAGGATTAGGAAATCAAGCGATTCTCATAATAACAGGATTTACTACTGAGAAACCAAAATTAGATAGCGATGAAATTGTAAAGGATTACACATAATATGGAAAAATTAGCAAAAAAAGCCAGTAAGGATATAAAAAGTTTGTTTAAAAAACACCTTCTTGTGGTTTTTGAAAGTGATATTGTCCCAAAAATAAAAGAAATGATTATAGAAGATTATAACACATCACTTAATGATAGGGTTACTAATCCTAAAAGTAGGACTAGGCCTGAATATTATATGGATGAGTTTATCGACCACTTAGAAGAGTTTGAATATATTGATACAGGCGAGGACAAACTATCTATATCGGTTCCAGATATGGACACTTTTGATTTCGGTGGGAAGTTAAATGTTATTCAGGATATTTTAGAAGGAAAAGCTGGTAATTATGTAGAAGTAGATATGGCCCAACTTGGAAAAATGTATAATAGACCACCACGGGTACTGGTATTTATTGATTCATCTGTTCCCCGGAAAGAAAGGATCGTTACTCTCAGAAAAACTGTAGATGTTTTAAATAGATTAAGAGCAAACAACATACCAATAGTTGATTATCCATTTTCCAACACACCACCAATAGATATTTTTGGAAAAACAGCAGAATATGTTGAAAAAGAATTATTAAATGAATCAATAAGTGAGGTTTTGACAAGGGCTAATAAAGAATTTACTAAGACATTTAGAGCTTAAGGGAGATTAGTGTATGAGTTATGAAATGAAAAGCCTAAGAAAGGAAGATGTAAGCTTATATTATTACATAAAAGAGATAGTTTTATGTGATTTTATAGAAAAGGATGAATTAATATCTTTGGAGTTGATGGAGCTTCTTTCAACACCAAATATAGATTCAACTTCGCCTAGTTATGTCTATGAGGCTCCCACCACCACCTTACCAAATCCAGTTGAAAGAGGTAGAGGATGGGTATATTTTGATACTATTAGTGGTACAGTTGGTGAACCGTGTGCTATTTATTCCACCGTTACTGGTACAAGAGCTGATGGTGTGGGCATATATGGTGTTCCTGAGCAATCTAACAGAGTGGTAGTGTATACTGACTATACTATAGTAAGTGGTGTAATAAACCGCACAGGTATAATATCAGATACTGAATATATGGTAGACTACATAGACGGTAGAATAGTAACATCTGGAACAGTTACTCCCGTATATGTGGATTATTATTGGCATTATATATCAATAGTGGATGAGTGGTCTGCTGTAGAAGCCGCCGATTCCCCAGCTGTAGTTGTAGACATACATGGGACAGACAAAGCAGGTTATCAGCTTGGTGGTGGTAAAATGGAAACCAGAAAAGTGGATATACATGTTTTTGCATCATCCGGAGCAGAAAGAAATGATATAGTTGAGACCATTTATAATGGGTTATATTTGAAAAGTGCCCCTGTATTGGATTTACCGCTAGGAACCGCATTAGATTATGATGGAACTTGGTATGGGAGACGCAGCAACATGAACAAGTTACAAACCTTATTTGATACTGACAGAGTTGCCGATAAAATAGGAAATATGAGATTTGATAATGTAACATCAAGACATGTCAATTTACCATTATTAATGACAAGAGGTACAGACAATGTTATGCTGTCAGATTTAAACGCTTATAGATCTAAAATCTCCTTCGATCTGGTTAGTTATACGGGAGAATAATGTTAATGTAACCTCTACAAATATAGAGGATGTGTTTTATATTTTAAATTAAAGATGTAATAATGTAACCTTTCTTTAATATAGAGGAAAAGGTTTGCTGTTTTTGGACTAGCCTCAGTTCAAATAATAGTAACAAGGATTGAATGTGACCAACCTGATGAAATGTGATTTTAATAAAAAGGAAATAGGAGGAACTAGACATTATGGCTAGAAATAGAATCATTTATGCTTCTCAGTCTGTTTGGGTTAACGGTGAAGTTCTTTACCGTGTCCAATCTCTGGGAACAACCACAACCTTCACCTCTGAAGATATTTTCGAGTTAGGTCATCTAGATATCGTTGACGTAGTAGATGACGTGCCGGCGGTTGCGGTTACCATAAATACAAACGATTTCGGAGACGTCAGAACACTTGCGGTATTAGCACAGGTAATTCCAGCCAAGTTGGCGATGGATGCTAATGCTACTGATAATAACGCTAACCTTGTAGTTGTTAGTGGTACTGATTTGACAGAAACCAGCACCTTTTTACATGGTGTTGCTCTGGCTGATTTCTCTATTGTATGTGGTAATTTACCCGGTGTTACGTTGTGGGCTCCTGTTCAGGATGAATGTTCTCTTGGTACTCTTGCTGATGATATTGACCAGGCTTTGTTCCTGGATGAAGTATATGTTAACAGCCTTGAGTTCAGTTATACAACTGGTGCCAATGCGACAGAGAACTATGGTGCTGAAACAGATAATAAGATGTGGCTGTTGAACGACGGTCGTTTTGTAAACTACGAGGCGCTTACTGTAACTGCTGAAGATTATATGGATCTTACGATTGCCTCTGGTACACTTATTGCGACCCTTTCTACTGGAACTGACGCTTCGTCAGGATTCTTGAGAAAGGACTCTGATGGTCAGCCCGCTGTTACATTTTTTGACGCTGCCGCTAATGAAATGACCAACATCGCTGTTGTTGTTGGAACTGCTGCTGCAGCTGATACTTTTGTGTATTACGCTATGCCAGATGGTACACATAGATTATTTTTCCCGACAGGTACTAACAATCCTGTATCTTCTGATAGAGTGCAGGCTGTTTTTGCCGCGGCTGCTTATGGAACCGCTACAACCAGTAAATATTTTACAGCGTTGTCTGATATAAACAGACCTGATTCTGTAGGTGCTTTAAGACAAGGACAGGTCGAGGCTCACATCGTCGATAATGACGCCGCAACGTTTGATATTGCTTGGAGACTAACTGGTGTTACTATTACAGCGGATCTTACTCGTGAGGCTTTGGCTGAACTTGGGCATCTATCACCTTATGATAGACCACTAACTTTACCTATTCCAATTACCGTTACAGTTGATTCTACTGCTGGAGACCTTGAAAACTGGTCTAAGATAGCGGATCAACTGACAGAGTATGAGGCGGATACGCTAGATGACCTAAATCTTGCAGATCTCATGGCTTCCGAAGATTTGAAGCTTGTAGTAAAGATTTTTGCTCAGACGGATGAGGAAGCTGGTGGAACTGGTGGAAATAGAACTATTGCTATTGGATCTGATCTGATAGATCAGATTCCGCAGTTGGATGGTACTGTGTTGTCGGCTTATGTGGCCGGTGGTACAGAATATCCGCTTAAGACTATAGTTGTTGAGCACTTAAAGATTACTGATGAAGGCGCTACTTTGGATGTTGGAGCTAATATGACTCAAACATTTGGGTTTAGATCTACTAATGACCTTTATGTTGTTAAGGGTGATATTTCCATCGCTAACATTACCGGAGCCTTTAAAATTAGACGTAACGGTTAAGAGTTTTTGTTTTATGGATAATAGAACGGGTAGGGTAACCTCTACCCGTTTTATAAAATTGTTTAAAGGAGGATTATAGGAATGGTAAATGAAAAAAGTAGGGAAAAGTTAAAAAGAGAGGCTGAAGATGAAATCACAAAAATGTTTGAATCAATTTTAGACTACGCCCAGGTCGCATGTCCCACCCCCGATACATACAAAGTATTAAGATCCAAGGTATTGAGAGTTGGGAATAATTGCATAAGGTCTCTTAAATTAAAATTTGATCATTATGAAATAGAATTTGTTGCTTCTGGAGAAGAAGTGATAGAATTCACAGAATCTAAGAAATAAGGTAACGGAGGAAACACCATGGTAGAAGAAAAGACAAAGGATGAAAGAAGAAGTTTTTTAGGTCCAGACAACGAGACAGAATATTTTATAGCGGCACCCAGTGCTGAAGATGTAAGAGGGGCTGATTGGCAATATAGTAAGATTTATACCAGAAGTCTAACTGAAGGTATAACCACTAATGCTGAAATGATGGATATTCTCATGAGGAGAGGAATTATTGGACCTGAGTTTGAACAAAGAGCTACTGAATTAGCCACTATTCTTAATAATAAAGTAATGGCGTTGGAAGACTCTAAAAACATCGAAGAAAAAAGAGAATTAGCTGTAGAGGTTGCTCAATCCAGAGAGGAATTGTTTCAGTGGAATCAAAGACTCAATGGACCAATGAGCAATACATGTGAACAGATGGCTGATGACGCCAGATTGGAATATCTTACCTCTTGTATCATACAAAGAGGGGATGAGTCTAGAGTTTGGGATTCGTATAACACATTTCTCAAAGAGAAAAGCCAGGCTTTAGCCCTGAGATCTAGATTTGAAGTCATGTTATTTTTACAAGGACTAGAATCTAATTTTCTTGATCAAACTCCAGAAGCATTAGCTATGAAGGAAGTAGAGAAAGATGTTGTTGAGAAGGCGGAAGAGGCTTTGAAGGCGGTTCAAGCTGCGGTAGCTGAAGAAGCAGATATTGATGACACTTCAGACCCTAAAACAAAAAAACCAGCTGCATCAAAGCCAAGAAAGAAGAGAACCACTAAAAAGAAATAAACAATGGAACTCACCCATGAAGAGCTGGAAGAACATTTATTAAGAATATTCACTGGTAGACAATTGGTATATATAGATGGTATTGGCTTAGTATTTAAACAACCTAATAACTTTACTAAACTGGAAGCTAATTCTATATATAAGCGTTCATATGCTAAGGCTGTAGAAGAAGACATATTACCTATGAAAGATCTTGAACAGTTGATGGCAGATCGCGGTTTGTTTACTGAGGAAGATCAGCAAAAAATAGATAAATTAGAATCTCAGTTAAATGGTCAACAAGTTTTATTAGGTAAGACTACTAAAGTTAAAGCCAACCAAGATAGAATTAAAGGTGTAATTGAAGGACTTGAATCACAAATAAATGAAATAAAAATGAAGAAGTACTCTAAGCTCATGCTTTCTGCTGAAACTAAATCAGAAGAAGACAGATCAGTGTTTCTTTGTTGGTCTTGCACTTATAATGATAAAGATGAGTTGTATTGGAATAGTTACGATGCTTTGCTTAAAGAGACTAAAATAACCCTCAGACAAAAAATTATAACTGAGTTTTTAAGATTCTATAATGGTATAGATACTAATACTATAAGAGAGGTAGCTAGAAGCAATCTCTGGAGAATAAGATATGTAACTAGCGCAAAGGTGTCGGAACCATTATTTGGTGTACCGACATCACAATATACAAATGATATGATAAACCTGGTTTATTGGTCTAACTTCTATCAAAGTGTTTATGAGATGATGCCAGAAGATAGACCGCCTGATTCAATTATAGAAGATGATGAGTCTTTAGATGCGTATATGAAGGATTATTATGCGGACAGGACAAGAGAGGACGCATCCAGAAGAAGCAGAACAACTTCAGGTAAATTATCAGCATTTGATAAAGAAGAGGTAATAGTAACTCAATCTAATGAACTATACGAAGACATAACATACGATAAACCCAGAGAAGCACAAAAAGTTAAGAATAGAGCTGATATTAAAAAAAGGACTAGAAGGCCCAGATAGGATCGGATTTAGGAATTGGTTTGATGTTTTTAAAAGTTAAAGGAGGGTGCTTGTCTTGGCCAACACATTTGATGTAAATGTAAATATAAACGACAAAACCAAAGCTCGGCCTACAGGTGGTAAATCGCCTGCTGGTATTGCTATAGATTTTAAAGCATTAACTAAGGTTGAGTCCAGTCTAAATAAGCTTCCTAAAAAAATTGAAAAATCCATAACCAGCGCTTTAATTTCTATATTTAATAAAACATTCAAAGGGACTGGTGGTAAACAGGCTAAAGGTATTTCTGCGTCCGATGTAAAAGATATAGCTAAAATACTGGGAGCAGAGTTATCTACCAGATACCTAAAGGCTATGTTTGCCGCCGGACCAAGAGGCAAAGGAGCCAAAGCTACCGGAGATGTTGATGTTGATAGATTAGTAAATAAACTAATGAAAGGCACAGACAAGAATTCTGCGGAACTTATCAGAAAATTAAATACTCTAATAAGATCTAAATCTGGCGGTCAGGGATTAAGTCCAGCAGGAGAAAAGGCATTTGCTGCTGAGATTGCTAGAAAAATTAAAGAGATGGTACCAGCTTCCACTGGAGAGGCTGTAAAGAGTACTAAAGAGCTTGGTAAGTCTGTAGGCACCCTGACAAGAAGTATTTTAACTTTAATAAGAGAAATAAACGAGATGAGAAAGTCTGGGGGTGGTGTTTCTACTGGAGAAGTAGTTAAGACAACACAAAATCTAAGCAAAGCGTATGGTGATTTGTTAGAACTAAGAAAATCCTTCACACAAGCGGTTTCTACTTATAAGAACGTATCTGACGAAGTTAAAGAATTAAAGAGTTACTTTGGTGATTTAGGAAAAGAAATAAAAAATCTAAGAAGTCAATTAGGAGCTAAGGTAAGAGAAACTAAGGTTGGCTTAAAAGAAGAACCATTTAAACTGGTCGAAAAAGCCATAAAAGACATAAAGATTGTTATTCCTAAAGGAGAACAATATAAACCGCTAACACAAAAACTTGATAAAATAATATCTGGCCTGGAAAGAACTGACAATATCGCTAAAGAAATTAGAGAGGCTGCATCAGAGTTCAAAGCGGTTGCTAAAGAGGCTAAGAAATCTGGAGTTAAAATTGAAGGTGTTGGATCTATACAAAGCTTATTAAAGCAATTAGAAAAACTCGCTAAAGCTATAGACATAAATCTAAACACAAAGAATTTAGAAAACCAGATAAAACAAATAGAATCTACAGAAATAATGGTACCAGTAAAAGTAGATCCTAAATCTGTAAAAGCTATTGGGCTGGAAGTTTCGAAAGCTGTTGATAAAGAGCTTGAGGTTTCAGTAAAAGTTGAAACTAAGAGTTTGAAAGAAGTTAAACGCCAGATAGATATATTGAAAAGAGATAAGGTAGTACTGGAAGATACGCTCCAAAAAACATCATTTGGTAATGTGGAAGGTTGGAATAAAGCAGCTTCAGTGGTTGGCGAAGTTAATCAACAACTAAAAGAATATGAAAAATTAATTAAGACCCCAGGAAAAACCTTAAGCACACAAACTGGTCCTGTGCCCGATGCAGCTATGCCTCCTGCTAGACTTAGAAAAAAAGCCGCTCCTCCTCCTATAAAAGCACCACCAAAGGCATTTTTTACTACTTATCCTGAAAAATTAATAGAACCAACGACTAAGTCTTTACCTCCACTTTCTCAAGGAGAATTTGGAAAGGCTATAAGAGAGAGCGTAGAAAAAAATGTAGAGGGTTTAAGTAAGTCTTTACAATCGTTGCAGCAACATATGGTTAAAACACTCGAAACCGAATTTGAAAAGACAGGTAGCCAATGGCAAATTGTTAGAGAAACCGGTGAAAAAGACATAAACAAATTTTTTACAGCTCCAGGTGGGGTTAATGTAAAAAGGGCAAGACAATGGCAGTTGCAGATAGCTAATGTGGCTCAGCTTCTTAGAGGGCCAGAAATACAAGAAGGTGGCATTACAAAAAGGAAAGCATTACCTAAAGAATTTGAAACTGCTGCTCCTCCTCAGGTATTAAAGAAATTTCAAAGTGTGATTATAGACAACCTTGTAGATAAGCTTGGCACTGATATTTCTGAATTTATTAAAAAATCTTCTACAGATATAGGTAAGTGGTTAAAGGTAACTACCCCAAAAGTTTTAGAAGAATGGGATTTTGGTAAGGGCGAAAAGGTGGATGTTGCCAAATTAAAAGGTATTAGGGATAGGTTTTCCAATAGTGTGGCTGTCAGCGAGGACATGGCTAAAGAAATTAGCAGAGCATTCGATAATAGTAGTGAAAGGCTAAAAGGAATATTTAGAGAAACTTATGGTAGAATAGAGGCCCAAAGAAAAACAGCAGAATCTGGAGCAGTTAGAACACTGGCCGTGCCTGCTGCTAGAGTAACTCCTACTGGTGGTACTGTGTTTGAAACCGCTTTAGGAAGTAGAAGAAGTTTGTCTCAGTTTGCTACATTTAAGACGGGGTTGGAAAAGTTATTTAATGAATTAGAGAAAACTAAAGCATTGGATGTTACCAAAGAGTATGGCAAAGATATAATTGCGGTAGGTATAAAACCAAAGCCAGCGCTTATTGAAAAGGCTAATGATGTAGCTAGAAATATGCTTATTGATCTTGGGAAAACAGACTACTTCAAAAATATACCAGAACTTTATAAAAAAGCTGCTATTTCTAGAGGTGCTAAGTTAAAGAAAGCAGGAATAGGGGATATAAGTAGTTTTACTAGCGATATAGAAAAAGCTATTAGTGTTAATGATATCCAAAAAGGTGTAGAAAAATTTGTAGATGCTATGGAAAAAGCTGGTGTGTCTGCATATGATGTAGCTAAGTCTATGGATGAATTAGAATTTGAAAATGTATATGATATAATGGAAAAAGTATTGCGGGGGAAAACAAGAAAAGCCAGGGAAGGAGAGACATTAGCCGGCGGTATTAGAGCCAAAGGTGGAGAAAAAATATCTATTGGGCCATTACAACAATTAGCAGAAAAGCCGGAATGGGAGCAGCGTATTAGGAATTTTGAAAAATCTATAAGACAAGTAGAACAAATAATGCCTATTTCTGAACTCAAACGTCCTCGTAGAGAAGCACAACAAGAGAAGGTTATTAATTTAAGATCTCAGGTATCTTCAGTATATGATGTTATGAAAAAAAGCTTAGACCCTAATCAACAAAAAGCATTTATTAAGGATATGAATGTACGACTTCAAGAAATGTTTGCTGAGATGGAAGAAGTACAAAAGGAAGCAGGTAAACTAGGTGAAAGATTATCAAAAAAATATTTGGAAGAAAGATTTGTAAAAAGACCTGAAGATATTAAAAGAATTTCAAGTTTAGGTATCCCGGAAGCTCAAGCTGGAGCAGTTACCGAATTTTCCCGAAGAGGTACTATGTTTCAGAGAGAGGGCTTCGAAGAGGGAATTGAGTATTTAAGAGCGCTTAAAGGTGTTAATATAAAACTATATGCTGATAGCCTTAGAGCGATGGCTCCTTTAGGAGAAGAGTTTGGTAACGCAGCCAGAAATATAGCCAATGTAACAAACGCCATGTCTGGTATGAGTGAGGAGTTAGCTAAAGAAATGAAGTTACCGGCTGGAGTTGGTGGGTTACCAACTGAATTTCCTAGTTTAAGAACAACAAGAGAAAGGGATGTTATAAGTGGTGGTAGATTTGGGACTGGTGGGTATGGTTATAATGTATTCGCTGAACTAAGACATTCTGCTGGAACATTTGAGGATCAAATTTTAATAAGTGGGAAATTAGCAGACGCTCTTACCGCAGCAACAAAAACCATTATACAACCAAGTGCTGGAGGTCGTTTAAGATTCCAAGACATAGATGAATATTCTCAGGCTGTTGGCCCTATACAAGAAAAAACTGTAAAAGAGTTTGGAAAGGCTGTAAATGAAGCAGCCAGAGTTTTTCAAGAAGTTTTGGGAGTGCCTCAAAAATATAAAGGTAGAGCAGATAAAGCTTTAATATCTGATGTTCAAAAACAAATATCTATTGTTAGAGGAGAGGAAGTAGAGGTACAAGCTGCTAAATTAGCAGAAGTATTTTTAAATTATTTTGGTAGAAAGTTTACTACAAGATTTGGTTCTAAAGGTGTGGGCGTAACCCCGTCAGGTAAAACAAATTTACAAAGCATACTTTCTGCTTTTCCAGAAACAGCTGCCAAAATACAACCATTAGGAATAGATGAGAAAAGAAGATCAGCTTTAGGCACAGCGGTATTACCCAAAAGTATGGGAGAAATAGCGGCAGAATTATTGCAAGTAGAGGTCGACAAATTAAAAAAAGGTGGAAAACCAACTAAGAAATTTGAAAATCTTCAGGGTGATTTAATTGAATCCGGAAATAAGTTTATGTTGGAGTTGTTCAAAGATCCTACCAAAGGTATAGCTGTAGAAGGGGAGGCTAAACAACAGAAAAACATATTTAATAGATTTAAAAAGCTATATGGTATGGATTTATCTAGCGACATAAAGGGCGTAACAGAACTAAAAGAAAGATATCAGGAAGAATTAAGAGAACAAGCTAAACTATACAAAGAGTCTACTATTGACATTAGAATAAGTGCGTATAGTGTTGGCAAAAGAGGTCTTCAAGCAGAGGTATTAGAGAAGATTCTTGGTAATATAGCAGGAGTAGGTCCAGGAGGACAAACCACCATACCAACCACACTTGGTAAAGAGACCTATGGACGTTTATTAAAAGGTGGTGAATTAGCAGAAATATCTGGTGTTTTGGGGTTTAAAGGAGCTGTGGGAGGTGTTGAGGGTATAAGAGGTAAGTTATTAGATAGATACCTAAAACAAGCTGATATAGATGAAAAAACACTAAGTCAGTATAGATTAGATCCTAAGTTAGTAGATGAATACAAAGCTAAAAAAATAAGTGAAGCTGAAGTAATAGCCGATAGAATGGCTCAACTAGAATCAGAATCAAAGTTCTATGTGGATGTTTTAGATGAGTTAGGAAAAGTAAGGCAGAGTATAGTAGGTCCTGCTTTTGTGTCAATTATTGAAGAATCGGGTGAATATCCAGCTTGGATGAAGTCACAGATAGAAAAGGGTGAGAAAGGCATAAAGTTAAATTTACCCGCCTTTGCCGCGTATAAGACTATATTTGGTGAAGGTTCTAACATTATGAAGGAGATAGAAGGTAACCTTGTAAACGACTCTAGAGAACATTGGGAATACATAAAGGCATTACAGATATATTTATCAGACAACGCGGATCTTATAAAACAAACAAGCGAACAAGTGCAAGATAAATATAGTTTAGCTGACTTGTCAAAATTTTATCCTCATACTGGTACATTCAGAGGTAGTCCTACAGATTTAAAAAGAAGTCTTGAAGGTACAGCTTATGACGTAGAAAAATTCTCTAAACCTTTTTTTGTTGATCTACCATCGACAGAGCCTGGTAGAAAGGAAGAAAAAGAACAATTTTATATTCCTGGACCATTAGCCAGAGGTGTGTATCCTGAAGAATTAATAGCCGGTGAGTTTGGTCCAAGACCTGTAGCTAGAAGAATACAGCAGGTGATAAATTCTGCTAAAGAAGTAGAAGAACTACTGGCCTCGGCAGAATCTGATTTAGTAGATTATCAAGATGCTGTTTCAACGATTCCTAAAATAGTTGGTGCTATCCCAAAGAAAGCAAAAGGCATAGCCGGCGTTCCAGGAGATGCTAAGGCTCACACCCCAGAAAAAGAAGCCCAGCTGAGAGAGTTGTTAGAAAGAATAACCTCTGTTTTAAGCCCAACTGAATTAGTAGATCCCAAAGTATTAAAAGCATCAAAAGTTAGAGGTATATCTCCAGAAGGTCGGGTTTCGGAGATAGAGTATATTAATAAATATTTAGAAGATCAAACGGCAAGAATGAAAGAATTTCCTGAGGATGCGAGAACTGCCCTTACCAACCTATCTACCACTATAAATAGAGCTGCTGATTTAGCAGTAGGAGCACAAGAAAGAGATTATACTATACCTACAGCATTAGAGAGATCTATAAAGGAAGGAGAAGAGTCAGTTAAAAAATTTGCTGTTTCAGTTGGTTTTACTTCTAAAGAAGAAAAGATACAAAAAGCATTAGCTTCTCTATCAAGAGCTAAAATAAAATATTATGAGGAGTTAGCTAAGACAGCAATAGGTAAAGAGGGATCTGTAGCCAAACTAGCTTTTAGTAGAAGAATACCAGCTGTCATGGGTAAAGCCATAACTGCTACTGTTAGTAGAGAAAAAGAACTTAGTAGTTTTACTAGAACTCTAAGCGAATTATCTGCATCTGAAGAATTTGGTGACATCCTTAAAAGTGTAGGTGGCGATGAGTTTACTGGTGTAATCAAAGAAATCACCAATATAAACGAAGAACACAAGAAAAACCTCCAGAAACAAATTAAATCAGGTCTTCCTGTATTAAAACAAGAAGAACTAGGTATCCCTATAGAATACGCTAAAAAAATACCGGTTGAGTTTACTAAACTATATGATGTAGGCGAGACAAGTATTGGCAAAAGAACAGTTCCTGAAGAAGTTAAAGGGACTTTAAAAAGCTTATTGGATTACTCTGAAAGTTTAGAAGAAGCCCTATCAGGTTCTGCGGTTGTTGCCGCTAAGACTCAAAGAAAAGAAATTAGAGATTATATAGATGACGATCTAGTGCCTTATATTGAAAGTGTTCGTTTTCCGTTTACAGGTGTGTCTTCTGTGCAGCCTTACAAAGCGAAACTTTTAACTAAAAAAACAGGTGGTAGAGATTTAGCGCAAAACATACTCGCTGTCCCAGGAACTCCAGAATTTGATATGGAAAATTTTGGAATTCAATTAAAAAAAGTTCAAAAAGTAAGAGCAGGTGCTTTTAAAAAGAGAGAAGGTTTATATGGTGCTGAAGGTGCAGAAGGTGATATAAGTAAACTGACTGAAATAATAAGCACTTTAGACAGGGCAATATCAGAGGTAACTCCTAAATATATAGCACATCAACAAAAACTAGATTTTGATGGTGATGCTATTCAAATCCATTCCGCTACTGTTAAGGAATCTAGGGAAGACATAAAAAAACATTTTGATTCCTTTAATAAAGACCTTGATAGTATCTCTACTAAATGGAGAGATGCTTTTACTTACAAAGAGGCAGCAGCAAAACAACCACCCACAAGTCCTGATTTACCATTAGCGGATATAGCTAAAGTTTTCGAAGGAAAATTTGGCCCTGAAAAAGGCTATGAATTTCTCAGAAAACCATTTTTAACAGAACAATTAGAATATCTTGAAAAACCACAACAACTTGATATATTAGCTGGTGGCCAAGAAAATTTAATTATGGCATTAAAATCAGTAATTATAGAATCACTAAGAGGGGAACAAAAGACCGGAGCTGAAAAAGTAATAGCTGACATAGAATCTACAACAAAAGCCAGTGATGTTACAGCCGAGGCTCTATTAGAAGCTATAAAAGAATTTAGTAATAGTACTGATTCCAATATATCTAAATTAGTTGAAGCCGGAATAAAGGATAGATTATTCCAGGATAAATTTAAATCAGCCATAGAAGCGCAATTGTTCAAAATTCACACAGGACCTGAGGTAGAGGCTCTTACAAGACTTACGAGAGTTGGAGAAGCTCCTTTAGGTTTCGGCGGTGGTATGATAGGTGGAGGAGGAGGTTATAAACCAACTCTTGGTTTTCAAAAAAGATGGCCAGCTGGTGGTGGTTTAGGAGATAAACCAGCAGAAGAATTTCATGCCATGATGAATGAATTATATAGATTCGCTGTACAAACTGGTATGGATGTTAAACATGCTGGTGAAGCCACAGTATCTAGTTCAATTGTGAAGTTTTTAGAGATGGGAGGACCTGCTGTTGAAGCACTATGGCAAAAAATAAATGAAGCCGGATCAGCATATGGAGATTTGGCGGATTTTACTAAGTCGGTAGAGGAATCTGTAAGGTCAAGATTAGGAAAGAAAGGAACTTTGGAAATTAGAGGTGAAGCAAGAAAAGTATATGCTGGAAGAGGTCTTCCATTTGACATAGGCGGCGTTTCCGGAGAACTGGCAGGAAGAGAGGAGTTAATAGGCGCTCTTGTAGAAAAATTAGGGTTTAAAGGATTTCTTGAAGAATTATCAATGCAAGTAAGAGAGCAAGCTATAGTCGGTGCGATAAAAGAAATAAAATCCTTTCCTATAAAAAAACAGAGAGAAATACTCAAGGGTAAAGATATTGGAGAGGTCGCTAAAGCAAAAATAGAAAAGACTCTTGAACTAGGACTTCCTATAATAAATAAATATATCACAAAGCAGGATCAGCCTTTGTATAGCTATAGAACATCCACTGCTAATTTACAAAAACAATTAGAAGATTACGAAGAAAGAGTTGGTATAGACAGAAAAAAAGGAGAGAAAGTAAAAACCCCAGCTTTTGAATTTGAAGGGATGGACCCAGCATCACAAAAAGAATTTTTAGATACATATAGAAAAGCTAAGGCCACTGCACAAAACTTAAGTGACACTTTTGCAGGTCTAGGAGCAGAAAAAGGAAAGACAGCCTATCATAGTATGGTTTCTAGTACTTTAAAAGCGTTACAAGATAGGCAAGAAAGAGTAGAAAGTATTTTAAAGGAACTAAAAGGATATAAACCATCTGGTGATTTACCAGAAAGAGTTCTCCAGGGTGGTATACCAGCAATTGAGGGAGATCCTATATTTAAATCTTTTAACGTAACTAATAAAGAATCTTTAGAGAGGTTAAAAAATTCTTTAAAAGAAACGAGTTCAAGGGTTGAAGAATACTCTGATTTGGCAGGAGTACCTTTACTTAAAGATCCGCAAAAACGTGAGATAAAATTTAAAAGTCTGGATAGGTTACAAAAAGCTGCAGAAACTATGGTTCAGCAGGGTGACTTTAAAACAGAGAATTTTGAAGTGGTGGCGGAAGAAATATCAGACGCTTTAGTAGAAAGAGCACAAGCGCTGCATCAGATGGATAGAGTAATTGACTCCATTAAATCTCAAGGGTTTGAGGGTATAACTCTTGCTACCTTATTTCCTAAGTCCTCAGAAATTCAAGCTGCAAAAAGAGAAGCGGCTGCGTCTAAAGAAAGGTCTTTTGAAGGAATTCGTCCTGTAAGAAAAGCAGTTGGCGGAAGAATTGGTGGAGCCGGCGCAACAATGGGTGGCGGTACTGTACCTCCAACTGGACCTCCTGGAGTTGGAGGATTTGGTGGGTTTCCACCAGAAGGACTAATACATGGTGCTGTTCCAGTATGGATAGTTGGTAGTAATACGCCACTAGCTATGTCCGAAGCCAGAGGTAGAGTACAAGCAGCTGGTGTTGCAGAAATCCCAGATTTAACAGAGTTGGAAAGACTAGCATCTAAAATTATTGGGGATCTTAATAAACTTAAAAGTGGATCTTTCGCTGATGTATTTAGAGCCAGTGGTATTAGTGCTGGTGGAGAATACCCAGAGAAACCTGGCCAGCGTTATCCTAAAACAGAAGCAGAAAGACGAGTCAGCCAAATAAAAGCTATACAAGCCAAGATGGGAGAAAAGGGTGACCCATCAGATAAATTAAGAGTTGAGGCTGCTTTAGGAACAGCGCTTCATAAAAAGATAGGAGAATATATAGAGAAAGAAAATGAAGGACTTGTAGAGTTAGAGAAGTTCATAAGCTTTAAACACGATCAAGCTAAAACAATAATAGGTCATATAGATGCTGTTGTAGCTAAACCAGGAACTAAAATACCTGAAAAGATTGTAGATGTTAAAACAGTGCGTGACAGCGTTATTGAATCTGTAAAGAAAGCGGCTGGTGGAGCAGAAGAAGCTAATATTGAAGACATCATAAACAAACTATCAGGTTATGCACGTCAGAAAGTAGAAGATTCTTTTTCACAAGTTAATTTATACATAAAGGCCTTAGGAGAAGAATTAGGCATCGATCCTTCTGAGATTATGGGAGAGATCCGCCTATATGACAAGTTGAAAGATGAGTTTAGTAAACCAGTCAAACTGAAATTTAAATTCGATCCTGAAAGATTTAACAAGGATATAGAAGCAATTATCCATGCTAGAGCTACAATGTCAGATGCTTTTGGAGAAACTGGTACTTTAGAAGAGTTTGAGAAAGAAGCAGCCAAAGCGGCAGCAACAACAGAAAAAATATCAAAGCAAGATCTTGAGTCTTTAATAGAGGGATCTAGAGAATTGCTAAAAGTATATGAAAAAGCTGGAGGCTCTGTGAAAATGGCCGGCGGAGTTCCTCCCGACTGGGATAAGTATGATAAAAACATAGAAGACCAAATGAAAAAAGTTAGGGCTGTAGCTAGTCCTGAATATAAACCAGGTCCTGCTGATGAATATTTGATTCCACCAGAACCTGATTATAGTGGTACAACCGAAGCAGTTTTTGCTAATCTAAAAGAATTACATGCACAAGCTAAAATGTTTCATGAATCCAAAGGTCAGGGGGAAGGCGATATTCTTAGAAAGATGCATCCTAGTATACAAAAATTAATAGAGGAAGCTAAAGAGAAAGGTCCTGAATATAGTAAATTTATAGAATTAACTGATACTCTGAAACAAATAGATTCACGTACTGGTAAAGGAGTAATTACTGGTGGTGATGTTTTCAAGGCTTGGAAATTGTATAGAATGGCTGTTGGTGATTATTTTATTGGACTGGCAGAGAAAGCTAAGAAAGACATGGATGACGCAAAAGAAGCTGGTGATTTTACCGAAACTAGAGAAGCTTATACTAGTTTTCAACGCGGTAATGCTAGAATGCAAAACTTCATACAGAGACAGCTTGGAAAACCTACTGATATATACACTACGGACAAGAGATGGGTACACCCAGAACTTGCTAAAGCTGCTGGAGTGTTCGAAACCTCTGCTGAAATAGCACAGCGAGCGGCAGGTCCTATAGGACAAGATCCAAAGCTAATAAAAATATATGAGAATATAATAGGAGATTTAGATCCTAAAAGAATGGGAGATATGTCAGCTCCTATAGAAAAAGCCAGAATGGCTTTTGAAGGTTTAGCTGGTACTAATATAGAAATGTCTAAACTTTTAGAAACAACTGATAAGTTTAAGTTACTGGGATCTGAAGTAATAGAAGCTTGGGATTTTAGTACGGTAGTGGATCAAATAACTAAACTAAGAGCTGCTTTACAGAACTACGCCAAGTTTAGTATAACAGAAGATTATGCTGTCAACCAAAGAAAAAATTTAGAAGATGTTATAAAAATACTAAAGAATGTAGAAAATTCTTATAGTTCTATAAATGTGGCAGCTAAACAAATGAAAAGACCTCCCAAATGGGGAGAGATTGGGATTTTGTCAGTACCTAAAACCTTGGCTCCTGTAGAACAGAGAGGAATGCATAGACGAAATATCCAAAGAGTTAGAGAATATTTTGCAGCAGGTCAAGAGCAAGGCGGTCCAGAAATAGGTGAAAGATTTTCATATACAATGAAAATTATGGGAGAATCTGGACAAGTTGTACAAAATATAGCAGTTGATTTTCAGAAATATGGTGAAGCTGTAGATGATGCCCGTAATAAAATAGGTCTTTTTAGTGAAAAACAAAGAGATATCACTGCTATAATGCAGGGATCTACAAGAGGATTCAAAGGAGCTATAGAACGTGCTTTAAGGTGGGGAGTTGCCTCTAGAGTTGTATATGGAAGTTGGTCAGCATTACAATCTTCTGTAAAAACCTTAGCTGATATAGAGACGGGATTGGCTCAACTAAGAATGGTTATGATGCATGTAGGAACTGATTTCTCTGTGATGAGTCAAAAAGCAGTGGTGTTTGCTAAATCTTATGGTATGCTTAT
>SDBS01001804.1_pt1 | contig 21583 bp, 23 predicted proteins | sample 2277091 | NCBI WGS metagenome assembly SDBS01 (sample SAMN10404972, study PRJNA504765) | marine sediment metagenome | isolation source: marine sediment core GS10_PC15, 163 cmbsf | place: Arctic Ocean: Southern Knipovich Ridge | collected 2010
CGATCCTCGACTTCTCCGTAAATGGAATTTATTCTAAGTACTGTGTAGGTTATTTTATTGTCTTTTTTTTATCTTTATCTTTATGCTTAATTAATGCCGACGTACTATTTTTTTTAAAATTAAGGCGGACAGGGTGCATGTTAATACCGAGGCATACTTGCTGTTCGCACCCTTTTTCCTGACCAACCGCCCTACGGTTGGTCAGGATATATTCCGAAGTAATAATTTACGAGGCTATAAAATGGGTAAAGCTCACCCCACCGGTGAGAGAGGGCCTTTAATGCATTATATAGGCATGTTAATTTTTTTCTGATTTTTTTTGCTGCTGGTATCCTTTATTAGGGGGGGTTTTTATTTTTATGATTTTTAATTGCTGAGCCTATGCACCAGGGTGTCAGCGTCCCTGCGCGATAGTGATGGGGGCCATAAAAAAATTCTTGCTGCGGCTACCCCGACCGGGGTAGATTTTCTCGTCCAACCGGAAGGCGGTTGGACGAGATACTATTTGTTATTCATTCTAAGTGAAAGTGTGCTGGGAGTATCTCTCTTTAGACATTTCTATTAAGTTTTCTGCTGTGGCCACCCCGGTCGGAATGGTTTCATTCTGGATAGCCCGTGAGAGGCTATCCAGAATACCTTAGTTTTTTTTGCCTATAAAAAAGTTTTTTTCGCTGGGAGTATTCTTATTTTTACTTGGTCGTCAGAAACATCGTTAGAAAATTCTCTGCGGCCACCCGACACTGAGTGGGTTCTTAATACTAGTCCTCTTGTCCTTAAATAGTTTTATTCTTTCTTTTCTTTCTGCGCGCTAGACTTCTTCAATTCGGAGGATCTTTTGACTATAGCATCCAGCTGTTTTTTCCTTTCCTCCTCGAGTTCCGTAGCTTTTTTCACTTGTTTCCCTGTATCGGGGTCGTACGCCTGGAAGCACTTGAGGGAACAGTAGTGGACGACCCCGTGGCCCCAGTCGGTAGAGCGCCAGGCCGGATCATCGCCTATAAATTTTTCGCACTGCGCGCAAAGCTTTTCCTTCTCTTTAGCCATTTTGGCGTCGTTCTCCATCATTTTCTTAACCAATGTTTCGACCTCGAAACATCTCCGGCAGAGCACCTCATCTTTCAGCGCGCGCTCGGTTCCGGGGGCAATTTCAGCTTTGCATTTAGCGCAGTCCGATTCCCCTTCCTCTTTAGTTTTTTCTTTCGCGGCCCCCCTCAGGTCGCCGCAAATATTTTTTCTGGTTCGAATTCCCCCTTTGGCAGTTTTGGTATTGATTTCGCATTTTTCGGCGATCTGGCGAATTTGCTCGTTGCTGAAACTTTGGTTGGTCTCGCATTCGGCCGGGTAGAAACAAGGGAGCTCGCCCATTTCTGGCTCCTTGGCCGCCTCTTTGGGTTTCATCGCGGCTTCGGCCTCCAGTTTAGCCTGGTACTGTTTTTCCAGCGCCTCCTTCCTTTTACGAAGCTTGGGCCACTTTTCCATTTTTTCGAAGCACTCGGTGTTGCAAAACTCAAGTAGCTTGGACCCTTCCTTGCCTTGGACGATCGAAGAAAAAACGGGAGGGCCGCCCAAAAACTTTTGACAATACCCGCAAATGGCCTCAACTTTTTTACTAATTTCTTGGGACTTTTCTTTGGCTTCGGGACCTCCCTCCTCTTTGTACTGCTCCAATTCCGAAAGTAGATTCCGTCCCTTGACCCCCATCTCGTCTTCGAGGCTCGCCACCTCCTCAATTATAAACTCGAGTAGTCCCGGCGCAATGAGTTCTTCGGTGGGTTTTTCTACGGGCGCCGGGGTCACCTCTTCGGCGGCCTCCAGCAGGGCGGCTAGACGGGTGATTTCTTCGAAGACCTTTTCCGGAACTGGAATGTCGGTGCCCGGAGCTTCCCCCAAAAGTGTGAATTCTTCAGGAAGCTGACTTAAGTCGAAACAATAGTACTTCTCCCCCTCCTTATAAATATAAAGATTGTAGGGACTGATGTTTGCCGGCAGGTCCTTTTGATTGGCGCAAAGTCCTTGCAAACCGCCGGCGGGTAGGTCCATAGGGGGCACCCCCAATGGCGCCTTCATGGGGATGACTTCCCGGCGCTCCTGGGGGAAAACGGTACAGTAAAAGGTGTAAGCCAGTTGCATGTAAATATCCGCCGCGGAGACAAACATAAACCGGGTAAAAATTTCTCGGTTGCTTTGGTCGACCCTCGGATCTAGATAAATTTCGGGAATGACTTCCACCGGGGTGATACTTACTAAAAAGTCGGCCGAGTAGGCCCCCTTAACCAAGCGCTCCTTAAACGTTTTGGCGTAGGAAAGCAGGGCCGGATCAAAGTAGGCTAAAAAGAGCGCATATTTTTCGAAGAGCATCTTGACACACTCGCCGCTTTCGTTGATGTAAAAATATGCGGCCGCCCATTGGGACCACTCTTCGCCCTGGCTCTCCGAAACTCCGGCGCCCCTTAATAAGGAGCCAAAATAGTTCCTGATCACCCTTTTCAGATCTTCCTTTTCGCCATCACTTAGAAGCTGAATGGACCTGCCCAGTAGGTTGCGGATTTTTTTCTCCAGCGGTTCGGTTAAGTTGATATAACTCTCCTTTTCCTTTTGGAAAATTTCTTCATTTTGAGCGATGAACTTCCCTCGAACTTCGAACGCCACTTCGGCGCTAACTTCTTCGCCGTCTCGGTCGTAAAAGAAAAATTCGACCCCCTCTTGTTTTCGCTTGTTTCGATAGAAATTACACTGGGCCCTTATAAAATTTTGGTTGGCCCGGTGGAAAAGTCTCCCGTCGATTATTTTAGTATTTTCGACCGCCCCCTCATCTTCGTGATAAAATTCGCTCCCTTCGTCCCACGACAGAGGGAAAAACCAAATGGCCGAGGCCCTCCCCGGCAGCCAAGGGGTTTCTCGGTACCAGCGCGCGCAGTTACCATCAAAATCTCTCAGGTACTTCAGGGGTATTTTGGGCTCGGCACCGACTTCGGCCTTTGGAATCCTAGTTTTCCTATATTCTTCGAATTCAATTTCTTCGCCGGGAACCGGGCGCTCGCCCTCCCAGGTCTCGGAGATCAATTTGGTTTTTTTCTTGGGATATATAATATAGTAGTGATCCTCGGCGGGAGTCCCTTCTAACATTTCATTTAATTTTTCGGTCACTTCGGACTTTGGGATTCTTTGGAGGCGGCTCACTACGTTCCCTTTACTATCTTTAAGTTCGATTTCATAGTAGTCTCCCTCTTGATAAATATAATAAAATCCGACGCCTCCCTTCGGCTTAATTTTAAGCGGAGATTTTTCAGTAAATTTATACGCGTCGAGAGCGTCTTCAATTTTCCGCCAGAATTGGGCGTTCCTGGGGTAGATTTCATCAGGGCCGGGAGCCGGCTCGTACGCCCCGGCTAGAGGTTCTTCCAATAGGACTTTCTCCAGGTCTTTGGCCATCCGGGCGACGTCTTCGCCTTCCTCGTAGTCGACCTCTTTTTCGCCCTCGTCCTCTTCCCTATATATTTCTTCGGGTATTTCGGGAAGCTCCTCTTCTTCCCCTTCGGCCTCGGCCATCGACTCCAGCCGCTCCATAACCCGAGGGTCGCTTAGAAATTTTTTAAGATAAACTCCGGACGCGTCCCTTTCATCGACATATCCTTGGGCGTATTCGTAAATAAGCGGGGCCGAAAGTTTGGTAGCGATTTGCTTAATAAATTGTTGGCGAAATAACTGAGCCCTGGGTTCGGCTCCAAAGTTTTGCAGTATTTGCAAAAGTTCTTCGTCGCTGGTTTCATCTCTTTTTTTCAAAAGACCTTGAAAGAACTTGCGACGGGCATCTTCTTCTTTGGCCCTAACCTTAACTTGACCAGCTTGCATAGCGCCGGTCGGCGGAACGATTTTGACGGCCTTTTCCTCCTTCTTTTTCTTTTCCGCGGCCAGCTGCTTTTTTAGCTCACTTATTGTAAGTGGTTTTTTAGGCGGCATTTTTATTTAGGGAATTTATATTATAAATTCCGGATTTTAAGTACTAAATTTTATACTTAAAATCCATTTTTCTTTTCAAAAACCGGGGGCCAAAGGCTGAGTGCCTAAGTAGTGCCGGCGATATTTGTGGGAGCCCAAATGGCGGGGGTCGGTGAGGGGCGCCTCTTGATACTGGCCGAAATAACGGCCCCGGTTAAACTCGTGGGGGTCCCCGTCAATAAAACCTTCTTCCGAAGGCAAATCATGCGCGGCCAGGTACTCCTGGCGCGCGACGGCAAACACGCCGGGCGGGCACTTGAAAGGCTCGACAGTGCCCTCGGGCACGGGAAGGGGCGGGGGCGCGGCGGGAACGGCCACGTTGCATTTCGGCCCCTTTTCCACGTACTGGATCCAATTAATGGTGTCCCTCACACTGCGCGTGCCGTAATCGGACATGCCGGGAGCCGGGCTGGGGAAGAAACAGCCGGTGTCTCCTAAATTGCGGTAAGAGTAGTCGTTTTGGGGGGACAAACTGGAAGTGGGGTTGTAACCCAAATTTTCGTGCGACGTCATTATTTATTATTGTTGCGAAAAATAATATTAGCGGCCAGAAAAAAAGCCAGAATCACCGTTATCACTAGACCGGCAAATAAGACAGGATCCTTCATTTTATTTTTCAGAAAAAAATCCCTTAAATAAAAATTAAAAATGTTGGATTACATTCTTATGAGAAGCATCGTCCCCATGGACCAGATGACTCCCGCCCAAAAGAAAAGGGCGAGGACGGCCAGCCTCGTGGCCGTCCTGGTCTATATCGCCATTTGGATTTGGGCCCTGTTCCGGGCCGTAAATTGCGGCAAGAGACAAATGAAGGTGGTCCACGTCTTTTTCGCCGCCGTTTGCCCCATCGTCTACTTGGCCTTCTCCTATTTCTCCGAGGACTTTTGCACCTGCAGCTGCATACCAACGCCCAAGCTCAAGAACGGCCGATAAGTTTTCGCTTTGGAAGAATAAAAATGAATTTAAACGTACGCCCATTATGTTTAAAATCAAAATGACCGAAATCAGAGTTTTGGACAAAGAATATTCCTGGAAGAGCATGACCCTGCTCGAATTTTTGGAGGAAGGAAATGTACCCACCGGCTGGGCGGACTTTTTCGCCGGGTCCGAGGTGTGGGAAGAGTTGAAAATAATTTCGGACAAATTGGCAAAAGAAACTAGAACCATTTACCCCTCTATCCAGCACGTTTTTCGTGCTTTATACTTGACCGCGCCCGAACAAATAAAAGTTATTATCATCGGTCAGGACTGCTACCCGAATCACCCTAATAATTCCGCCGTGGGAATATGTTTCTCCGTCAAAAAAGGAAACACGATCAACCCTTCGTTAAGAAACATTTATGCCGAACTGAAAAGAGAAGCTTACAAAATTACGGAAGATGGGAGCTTATTCCACTGGTCCCAACAGGGGTGTCTGATGCTCAATGCCTCGTTGACCGTCGCTAAAGGTAGCGCCAACAGCCACAAGGGAATATGGGTAAATTTCTACGAGATGTTGGTTAAATACGTCGTCGAAAAGGTAAAACAAGCCTGCTGGCTACTGATGGGCCGGTCTGCACAAGAAATCAAAGAGGGGATACCTAATAATCATAAGGTATTTTGTTCAAGTCACCCAAGCCCCTATTCTTTCAAGGAATCTTTCGCAGGCTCGCCCGCCTTTTACGGCTCTGATATTTTTCAAAGGACCAACATTACCCTCAGGAACTGGGGCAAAGACCAAATAAAGTGGTAGAAATTTAACCTCCCCCTAAGAAAAATTTTTCGGAAAAATAAAAACTAATTTAAAGTAATAAGTTCTTTAAATTAGAAAATCCTTAAATATGGATTCGCCACAAAACACAACTGCGGACTACTTAACTCGGGGCCCGAAAAACCCGCCGCCGCCCCAGAATATTGAACTTAAGAATAACAGGGCCGTCGAATTATTCGACGACGAAGGGGTTCCCATCAAGGCATCGCCCGCGGGCGCCACCACTTTATACTCGAAGGCCAAGGCTTATCTCCCCCACATTCAAAAATCCCTCGAAACGCTTCACCTCTCCCCTCCCCCCGGGCCCATCGAAGGTTACCCCAAATTTGAGGACAGCAAGATTTCAACTCGCACTTTTATAATTAATACTAATTTGTCCTTGGAAGAAAAATTTTACTTGGAGCTGCCCATCACCAGGTACATTATAGTCCCTAAAAAAAGGGGGCGGCGCAAAAAGGTGGACGCCCCCGATCCCAACGCCGACATACGCGACGGGAGCATCATCACCGTGCGATCCGACGACGGCGCGGTCCGGGGGGTGGACCTCAAAAAGCCGCGCAAGCCCTTTCGAAATTCGACCACCATCGTGATGATCGTGGAAGGAAAAATGATCAATTTTAAAGTATCACAAAACGGCAAATTTCAAATGACCGGTTGCAAAACTTGGGAGCAGGCCGAAAAATGCATCAAATTTTTTTGGAAGCACGTCAGAGATCGCGAAGTTTACACTTTGTCAGGAAAATACTTCGAGGCTTATTTCAGGCCGGTGATGTGCAATCTGGGTTTCCCGCTGGGTTTCATGATCAACCGAGAGAGGTTGGACTCTTATTTCAACTTAAACTACCCCCAATACCCCTCCATGTGGGAGAGCAGCCAGGGGAGCGCCGGCGCCAACATTAAATTTCCCATCCACGACATTGAAAATACCAAGATTAAGAGGCTCAGGTTTCGCGAAGGCAAATGGATGAGCTCTTTTACAACTTACGGCGAGCACAAAAAACTCTTCCCGGGAAACAAGAAAAACGAAGAAGAAAAGTACACCACCTTTCTAGTTTTCCACAAGGGGAAGGTCAACATGAGCTCCACCGATTCTTCGATGATGGCCGCGCCCTATTACCGCTTTCTGCAAATAATTGACGAGTGCAGGGGCGCGGTGGAAGAAGAAATAGAGGCGGAAGATTGGGGCGCCGAATACTAAAAGTCCGTACCACACCAACAAATTTTAAAAGGGGGAGCTCCTTTTAAAAGTTAACAATTATCCGCGTAGGTGTAGATGGTTTTATGCATCCTATTGCCCAGATGGGCGCTCGGCTGGTACAAACTTCCTTTCGTCCCCTCCGTAGACCCGTCGACCACTTTTTTCACCAAGACGGGCGCCGAATTGATGCCGTCGGGGGGCACCGTGTATTTCGCCTGCTCTTTTTGGATCTTGTGGGCGTAACTCTTTTGCATTCTGAACGACATTTTATTTTCAGCAGGAATTTTCTTAAATAGATTTAAAGATCCCGCTGTTTTTTACCCGCCCCTCAGGATTTTATTTACGGCGCCCCAACATCCTGGGGGGATTTCCCCCGAAACTTTTTTAGGTCGTGGCGGTACGGGATGGCGATGACCTCCCCTTTTTCTCTGCGGACCTTGCAAATTCCCCGATAAGAAGGTGACTTGGAATGGTAGCACGTGCACTCGTAGGCCAGCTCGTGGTATTTGCAAACTTTTTGGCAACCGTAACACTGGTAGCTCATTTTATCTGAGCCGCGCGTTTTTTTAAATAAGGCTGTTTTATTTAAAAAAATTTAACTAAGTACGAGGGGCTTCCGTGCCCACCGGGGGTGCTATTCTGAAAATCCCCCGGCTCGGAGTCGAACCAAGAAAGAATTGTTTGCTGGGCTGTACTTATAAAAATAACTCCTTTTCTTTAAACTTAAAAAAAAAAGGCTTAAATAAATGTCCAGCAAATGTCCTGAAGGTAAAATTAGGAGCCCCACCGGCCGTTGCATCAACGTAGGGGGGGCGGCCTATAAAAAATATTTCGGGTCCGGTAAACGGAGCCCCAAAAGGCGCAGCCGAAGGAGAAAAAGTTCCAGCCCGAAGTGCGGGGCCGGCCGTATCTTGAACCCGGCTTCCGGTCGTTGCGTTAGCCGCGACGGCCCCACCGGGATAAAGATACTACGAGGCCGAAGGTCGCCGGTTCGCAAAAGTCGGGCGCGAAGGCCTGCCCGCTCCCGCGGAAGGAGACAAAAAAGAACCAACGGAAAATATAGCATCAACGAGTTCTTTAATAAAATTTTCATCATCAACCTGGAAGATAAGGTAGAAAGGTGGAAAAAAGTGACCGCTCGTTTTAAAAGAAACAACGTGAAATATACCCAGTTTAAGGCTGTCGACGGAAGATGTAAAACTGACGCCGAATGCAGGAAGAAAAGGGCGTTATTTATGAAAAAATATAAAGTCAAAATGGCGCTGGGAGAATACCCCCTGAAAGAATTATTGCCCGCCTCCTCCTTGACTATAGGGACTATTCTTATACTGCGAGAAATGGTAGAAAATAGGTGGGAGAGGGTGCTCATCTGCGAGGACGACATAGTTTTCGGCAGGGAGCTTCATACCAGATTCAAGAAAGGGGTCCAAGAACTGGAAAAATATCTTCCGGACTGGGACGTGCTGTATTTGGGCTGCGGTAGTTATTGTGGGCACAGAGGAGTTTCCAAGGCCAAAACGGAAAAAAATAAGTACAAGTCAACTTTAATGAAATTTTATCCCGACACCGGCATTTACGTCGAGTACAGGGACGACCTTCGCAATCCCTGCGGGGACTGCCCTCGAATTTCTGAAAATCTGTCGCGCCCGGCCCAACCGGGCGGGACCTGGTGTTACGGCTACAGCCTGAAGGGGGCGAAAAAGATGCTCAAGTACATTAATAACCAGGCGGGCGAGCACATAGACGGCCTTTTGTGGCAGGGGATAATTGACGGGAAATTAATAGCGGCGGCATTCGACCCTCCGGTAGTTTGGCATCAGTCTGGAGCATTCAGATTGGACTCCGACATACCCTGGGCCTACTGATTTACTAGGAAATTATGAAATCGAAAAAACATAGATATTCCAAAATTGATTTAAACACGTGTTGTATTTAAATTAAAGATGATAGCTTCAGAGAATTTTAAAGTGATCCCCGGATATGAAAATTACCTTATTTCGAAAGAAGGAGAAATATACTCCCAAAAATCAAGAAAATTTTTAAGGCAGAATATAGAACGTTTTGAAAAACTTAATAAATATATTACCGTAGGGGTGACAGAGAAGGGAAAAGAGAAAAAATTTAGGGTACACCGATTGGTGGCCTTAACTTATATACCTAACCCGGAAAATAAAGCGACAGTTAACCACAAAGACGGTAATATTTACAATAACTTCGTGAATAATTTAGAGTGGGCCACCCAGCAAGAGCAAGTGGCCCATTGCGTAAATACCGGACTAAAGAAAAATAATCAAGGTAGCTCTGCCGTGGTTAAAATATCTAAAAATGGATTGATCACGCATTACGATTCAGTAACGGATGCTAGTGAAAAAGAAAACATTAACCAACCTAATATTAGCAGATGGCTTACCGGGGAAAGAAATCCTAAAGATGGTAGTAAATGGGAATATAAAAAAGACCACGAGATGGAGGAGAAATTATTGGAAAATGAAGTTTGGAAAAAAGTGGTGATAGAGGGAAAAGAAACTATATATTCTATATCCAACTTAGGACGCCTTCGATATAATAAAAATCTTCGCAAAGGTATAATTAAGTATGGTTACAGAAAATATTGCATGACCATAAATGGTAAGCAAATGCAAAGAGGGGCACACATTTTGGTGGCCCAAGCTTTTCTTGACCCTCCCTCCTCACCGGAAATGTCAGTTGACCACAAAGACAGGGACCCCCTCAATAACAGGGTCGAAAATTTACGTTGGGCCACGCGCTCAGAACAAGCCCAAAATACGGACAGGAGTAACTCGGGTAAAAGCGCAAAGGGAGTGATCATGTCCAGCAAAGCAGGAGAAGAACTTCGGCGCTTCAAACACGTGGCGGAAGCCTATGAATTCGTGACGAGTAAAAAAGGAAGAGGAGCGGGGATAGCTAAGGCCTGCAGAAAAGAGAGAGAATTCGCGCACGGGCATAGGTGGTCCTTTATAGAAGATTACTACCAGGCTAAGCCGCGGAACCGTTTAAATTTTAATCAGCCCATCGTTAAGGTGCTCGAGGGCGGCTATATAATCAAATATGAAAGCCTCAAAGATACCTGCGAAAAAGAAGGAAGGGACGAAGGCCGAATCAGGCTGTGGATTCGGGGTCAAAGGAGCAAGCCCCCGGACGGCAGCCAATGGTTTTTGGAGATAGATTACAATTCAAGGGAAGTCAGCCCGGACGAACAGTGAAAGTTTCCGATATTCCAAAATTGATTTATGCAGGAAAATTTTATAAATTAACTTTTGATTTATAAAATAAATGGAAAAAACACGAAATTATAAGTTTCCTGCCTACTCGTTGCCCAAACTGTACGGGTGGCATATGCTGGTGAAGCAAGACTTAAAGCAGACCGGTAAAACTTTTAAATATTTCGGGGCCAATTGGTGGGACCTGCTCATCGACGGAAAGCTAGGGCTGAGCACCGGGTCCGTAACCATCGACAGTAAGAAAGGGCACAGTTTCGTCTTTATTAACCTCGGCGCCAACCCCGTTAAAATGACCAACAGTGTAACCGGCGACGTGTACAGCGTGCGGCCGGGGAAAAGATCCACCATAAATAACACCTTTGACAAAAAGATTACTTTCAGGTCTTCCTCACGGACCAACAAAATCAACGTCACGCAAATCGGGAACATGTTCCTGCTTCTACTCCAAGTGGAGCAGCTGGAAAAAGGTAAAAGCAGCGTCTTTAAGAGCGAGGTTTTTAACGACTTCCTTTTGATGACGGGGATCCCCGACAAGGACCAGTACCTAAACACCCTGGGCCTAGAGCAGTTTTCGTCGGCGGACGTTTCCGGTTGGAATTACCAGGGCGAAGATGCCTCGGCTAAAAGCGAGTGGGTCGAGCTCCTTTTAGAACAGTGGAACCTCTGTAACCCGCGAAAAAAATCCATGGCCCCCAAGGGGATACCCTTTAAAATTCATTGGATTTGGCTGAGCCTGTCCCCGGACGGTAAAAAGTTTGGCAAACTCAAACCCCGCTTTTATAAATTTATGTGGACCTGGATAGATCGAAACCCGGAGTTCGAATACAACCTTTGGACGGACAACCCAAACTTTTATGTGCCCCCGGGATTTCGAGATGTAATTACAGTTCGGGGCCCCTCCGAAATTAATAAACTTTTTACGTCCCTGCCCGCCGGTCCTAAAAGGGACATAACCTACTTATTTAAAAACCATCCCAACGTGGGCGCGAGGTCAGATACTCTGCGGCAATTAATTTTATACAAGATAGGCGGGGTTTATTCTGATATTAATGACGGCGCGTGCCTGGTTTCCCTCAAAAAATTTTGTGAAAAATTTGACTTCATGATCGGGATGGAACCGGTTTTTTACGTAAACAACGCGATCATTGCTTCGAAGCCGGGGCACGAAATTTGCAAAAATTTTCTAGCTTTTCTGGCCAGCAAGTCTAAGGAATTCGTCAGTGAGTGGAAAAGGGATTACGCCCACGAAACTGACCAGGACGCTAAGGACGATTATATTGTCAGCACCACCGGGCCCATCGCCATGAGCCAAATTATTTTTGGGGTGCTCAAAGATGATCCGTTGCCGCACAGCCTGATTCTGCCCTCCGCTTGGATTTATCCGAACTATTGGGTCACCAAGCCCTCTAATTTCTGGCTCAAACCTGTCAGTTTGACGGCGCACTACGACGCGCGCGACTATCTCAAATCTTAAACTCGAAATAGGTTTAAGAAATAAAATTTTATTTTCCCAATGGGAAAATAAAATTTGGGCCGCCTTCTTCGACGTCGGCGCCAAGAATTCAGCCTCCCGCATCGAAGAGTTCGACCAGGACGGCCTGGACCTAGTTAATAAAATCACTAAAACGAAAAGGTAGAAAAATAAGGGGGAAAGAAAAAATTTCTCCGAACGGAGAATGGCTGTCGGTGTAATAGATTTCAACTCGCTAAATTAATTATTTAAAACAAATGGAGGAATATTACACGGACAAGAATTTTATTAAGGGACTGTACAAACTTATGTACAATGTTCATAATATCTTTGTTAAAAACGGTATCTTTTACTACGTAGAGGCAGGCACTTTGCTAGGAGCGGTCAGAAATTTCGGTGTTATCCCTTGGGACGACGACGTCGATTTACAAATAGATTCCGAAGACCTTGCCAAGGTCCTTTCCCCAAAAGTTAAAAAAGAGCTCGACCGGGCGGGCTACAGAATTAAAGATTCAAGAAAGTCTCAAGGCTGGATCAAGATAGCTAAAAAAGGGACCGGTCAACAGCCTGGCGCGGACATTTTTCCAGTCTTTATAGCCAAGAAAGGTGGCAGGTACCGAACTTTTTGGGATTTACAAATAGGCGACGCTGAGTGGCCCAAATGTTATGTCTATCTCAACGAACTTTTAACCTTGAAAGAATATAAATTTGGCGAGATCTTTGTTTTAGGTCCCAAAAACCCTATACCCTATCTCGATCGGTGCTTCGGAAGGACCTGGTCCAAAAAGGGGTACATAACTCAAGACAAGGACCACATGACTTTGGACGAGCCGATCCTAATTAAAAAGGGGGATTTTAAAGCGGGGCGCGATTTTTATGTTCCGCCTAAATCCAAGCCTCAAATTACGCTGTCGAAAGGGGACCCTTATCTCGACGCTCAAACTACCAGTTGGGGCAGGGGACCTTGGGGAAAAACCAAGCGAAGAAGAACGCCCCGCCGCTCCCCTCGCCGAAGGAAAACTACCGTAGCTCAAAAGCGGGCCGAATGCAGGGCTCGGGGGGAAGTTTACGACACTGGCACCAAAAGATGCCGCGCCTCTAAAAGACCTGGCGAAAGGCCCAAAAAAAGGACGCCCCGCCGTTCCCCCCCTCGAAGGAAAACTACCGTAGCTCAAAAGCGAGCTGACTGCAGGGCTCGGGGGGAAGTTTATGACACTGGCACCAAAAGATGCCGGGCCTCGAAAAGGCCCGGCGAAAAGCCCCGAAGAAGATCTCCCCGTCGCCGGTCTAGAGCCCGAAAATCTTGCCCGAGGGGGCAGGTCCGTTCTCCCACCGGTCGTTGCATCAAAAAAGGAGGAGCCGCCTATAAAAAACACTTTGGATAAATTAATTTTCAAACCCTTTCTAGGTTTAAAAATTACGGCTTATTTTAAAAAATGGAAAATAAAATTTGGGTCGCCTCCTTCGACATCGGCACTAAGAATTTAGCCTTCTGCATCGAGGAATTTGACCAGGGCGGCCTGGACTTAGTTAAGAAAATTGCTAAGACGAAAAGGTACCTCGCCGCCGGGGAAAGTACGCCCGAATTTAAAAAAGAAATTAAGAAAGTCTGCGGGAACGGCAGGATAGTCCTCTTGCAACTGCTGGACGTGACAACCGGTTGTGACGGCGACAAGTACCTCGACCACAAGGTCTTCCTCAACACGACCTCGGTCCTCGACGAATACACATCCTTTTGGGGGAAGTGCGCCGCCTTTGTGATAGAGCAGCAAATGTCTTTCGCTGGAAGGCAGAACTACGGCTTTCGCAAGAAAGTTCTCAAAATAAACACGAAAGCCATAAAAGTGGGGCAGCACGTTTATAGTTATTTTTCGATCCTCTACGGAGGGATCAAACCGGTTTTTGAATTCCCCTCTTACTATAAGACTCAAGTTTTGGGCGCCCCTAAAAAGATGACCGACCCCCAACGAAAAAAATGGGCCGTGGACGCGGCCAAAAGTATCCTCTGTGAAAGGGAGGACTTTGCAACCGTCGCTCAAATAGATAATTATGTGAAGCGCGACGACGTCTGTGATACAATCGTACAGATTCAAGCCTGGAAATACCTTATGTATGTCGATAGAGTTAACCTGAGCTAGCGCCGCTTTAGGTATTTCGAGCGCCATGCCTTTTTGGCGCTAGGGCGGAGTAAGTGTTTTAAAAGTATACATTTTAAAATTAAACATAAAGTACTTTTAAATATGGAAAATGGCGACTGCGTATACATACTGTCGGGGCAGGTGGTTAACGAGTATAAAATTGGGAAGACCCATAATATATTCCAGCGACTCAGCACCTTTAAAACTGCCTCGCCCGACATCAAAGTCCGGCACCTGTGCTATACTCCCAATAAAGATTTCGTGGAGAAGAACATGCACGAGCTTTACAAATTGAATTCCACCGACCCCAAGCACGAGTGGTTTAAATTCGCCAACATTGAACCCGTGATCCGAAAACTCGAGGTCGTTGCTGAAGACTACCTTTCCGAAGAACAAGAACTCACCTTTAACGACGCCGTAAAAAGGCACTGGTATCGCGAGCTGAAATTTATAGCCAAAAGTGAAGCGGAAAAGAATATAATTATCGGTAAATATGATTTTACGACCGAAAGCGTGGTCCCGCTGGAAAAAAAAGAAATGATGCTCTGTTTCCGTTTCGGGTTGGGATATGAAGAATTGGAGGACTACTCGGCCGAGCCGGAAGATGACCCCTGGTCGGACTTCGGCTATACGAATATTTCTAAGCCCAAACTCGGTAAGGTCTCTCCGGAAAAAGTGAAGCCGGTCAAGGTACCTTCCACCTCTTTGCGTTTTGACCCGGTGGTCAAGTCACAAAATCTTTATTGCAAACACATTTTAACCAAAGGTCAAAAGAAGGGAGAGGCCTGCGGTGTGTTGATCACCGCCAAACCGGCGAATCTTTGTTCCTCTCACGCCAAGCTCAAAAATATCTGCCGTTTCGAGTACAGCCGCGCTCCTAAAAAAGGAATGATTTGCGCCATCAAAATTAAAGAGGGGGAATACTGCCCTCCTCACCAGTACGTACGGAGAAGGCGTCAAGAGAAGGTGGACGAGGGGGAGGAACTTAACGAAATCGACGAAGACGTGTTGGAGGGGGAGTACGAGGAAGAGGAGAAAGAAGGCGAAGAGGACGGCCAAAACTTTCTGGACTGCGACGAGAGCCCAGACGAAGAAGGTCCGGAGCCAGACGGGGAGCCGGCCCAAGAAAAAGTGGCCACCTTTAAGAGCGTCCAAGAAAACTTAATGTTTCTCTACAAAGATCTTTGCAGCCTGGGATTTGTTCGCCCCTGTTCGCGCTGCAAGACCCTTTACACGAGCAACTATTTCGTCAAGAAGGGCCGGGTCTGCCACTTTTGTAAGACCGAGTGGTATTAATAATAAAAACGAATTTTTCGAGGAAACCCGAAACAAAGGGCTAAAATGGCTAAAACATATAAAGACCAAGGATTATTGGTCGCGGTAGATCCTAATTTTTTGAGCCAGGAAGATGCTCGAAAAATATTTGATATAATTGAAAGGCGAGCTCCGTTTGGTTCCGCTCGCCGTAATAAGGAAAAATACAGAACTAAAGTTACATATGGAGACCCAGGTTGGGAATACACTATTCAGTTCGGGGATAATACAGCCGTGTATAAAGCGACCCCGTGGAGCAAGCTACCAATCCTGCTGGAAATTAAAGAAAAGTTAGAAGGGCTGACCGACGTGAAATATAATTTTTGCGTGGTTCAAAGATATCCCCACGGAGGAGTTATCATTAAAAAACATCGAGATAAAGAGATGACTCCAGGCACCACTATTTGTGGGGTTTCTCTTGGAGCCACCAGAACCTTTCGATTGTCCCGGAGGAATAAGGAGTATGACATTCCCTTGCCGAGCGGCACTTTGTATTTATTGCGGCCGCCCACGAATGACTACTGGTGTCATGAAATTTTAACGGGTCCGACGCGGGAGGCTAGAATAAGTTTGACTTTTAGAAATTATAACGCGGGGTGAGGCCCGTTTAAATAAAATAATTTTTAAAGCTTTTCCAAGCTTTAAAAATTATGAGGTCAATTTTGCTCTAATGTGTGGCTCCAAAGCCAGATCATAAAATTTTTGCCCGTCCTTGCATAGGGTTGCAAATAGAGTTTGGTTGCAGCAGTTGAAACCCCCGCTGCCACAAGTACCTACATCAATAAACACAAAAAAATTTTTCTTATGTTTGACCGCCAAATCTAGTTCAAAATAATCATATTCTTCCAATTTTCCGACGGTATTAAAATAATAAATTTCTTCCCATTGTTTGGAGTCTAAACAATCCTTTTTAAAATCTTGAGTATTGATAAGGTCCAGATCGAAATCATCTTCTCCCGGGACTAAATTAAATTCAAAATCATTCTGGAGGCCCGGAAAAAGCCGTTCAATTAGTTTGATCTGCTCGGGGTCGAGGGGGAAACTTCTAAAATTATCCATTTATAAACTGGCATGTTTCTTTAAATTATTTAAGCCTTAGATTTCTTCATCAGGCCGGGAAATTCTTTGCGCAGGCGGGCCACGTCTCGGTCCAGGAAATAAGTAATCAGTTGCCTAAGGAGCACCAGTAAGGCCACCTTAATTAACTGGTATATATTGGGCACGCGGAAGGTTTTGATAACTTCGGCGCCCAAAATGAAAGTTAAGCCCAGACTTATGGTTTCCGACAGGCGGATGCGCATCATGGTCAGAACCTCGTCGGGGGTGCGCTTTTTCTTTATGATGGCCCCGTTAACACCGAGGGCGACGGCGTCGATCGCCCCGGCCAGGATAATAACGATTCCTATTACGTAGAGGGTGTACTCGAAGACCGGCTCCATTTTAAATTTGACAAACTTGGCGAAGCCTTGAGAGTCCCCCTCGGAGGAGGTGGGCTCGTCCGTCAACAATTCTTTCAAGGTCATTTATTACAGGCTATTTTTTATCGCCAGAAATTCGCGCAAGTCTTTGTGAAACCAGTTGGTTATTTTTTTTATTTCGTCCCTAAATAAATGAAAACTCTACATATGCTTTATATGATAGCGAGCCCCATCGTCATTGTGGCGCTCGTTGTCTTGGTAGTGATTTACTGGAAGCAGAAGCAGGACTGCGAAAAGAAAGAAAACATGTGCCTCTGCAACGGGCCCCAGATGGTCGGGCACTGCAAGCCCTACAACCAATGGGGAAATATGCAAATAGGGGTGAACACCCCCCGGAAAAACAAAGGGCCCCCTCCCTTGAATATGCCCTACGACGTGGTGCAGCACGGGTACACGCGCATCCGGCCGGATTGTTTCTAAACGGGGTTGACAAATTTTTAATACTAGAAAGAAGTATTAAAAATTATTTTTACCCGAAATATTTTTTATAGGCCGCTCCGCCTATTTTAATACAGCGCCCGGTGGGAGAACGAGCATACCCACTTGGGCAGACGTTTTTACGGCGAGGGCTTCTTCGACGAGGACTTTTACGAGCGGGCCCTCCGGTGCTCTTGGAAGCACGGCATTTTCCGGTAGCGGTGTCGTAGACCAACCCTTGCGCTCGGCAATCGGCCCGCTTTTGGGCTACGGTCGGCCCTTTTTCTTGCCGGCGACGTGGACTTGTTCTAGCTTTGGCGCCGGCGCTCTTGGAAGCACGGCATTTTCCGGTAGCGGTGTCGTAGACCAACCCTTGCGCTCGGCAATCGGCCCTCTTTTGGGCTACGGTAATCCTCTTCACGGGCGCTTCCCCGCGCCCTTTATCGGGCTCTTTCCTTTGGGTTTTACACGAGTGTTTTATTTCGCTGGCTTCGCTGGCGGGAAAAAAAGGGTCGCCCCCGAAAGGTATTTTATGGGTGATGTAGACAAATCCTCCCGGATACTTTACGTCGAAATAGTCCCATAAATCAATCCCATATTTTTCGTCGGGGGCCACCACGTTCACGCCATCAGCTATAGCTACTTGTATTGAGAATTTGACCGATTTGTCCATGCGGGCGTAATTGAATTTTTTGGAGAAAAGGGCGCCCGTTTTATCGCAAACCTCGACGAGGGCGTCATTTTTCCCGATTACGATGAAAAAATCCATCGTCCTGTCGGTGTCGAAAAGCGCGTGCGCTTTTACAGGGTAATATCCAGGGTCGGACGGAAACAAAATCTGCTCGAACAACTCGTATCTTTTTTGTGAAACCTCGGACCCGGCGTCATCGAACTTGCGGTCGAATATTTCGAACCCGGAGGCGCCCGCGAAAGGGTCCTTGCAGCGATCTTTAATTAGCATATCGTTGCACCTAACTAATTTTTGAAAAAGTTCGGTGTACTTTTCTTTTTCGCTAAGGTGTCGGTCGGGATGAGTTTTGATCATTAGTTTTTTCATTTTTTTGCGGGCCTCCTCAACGTCGCAAACTTCGGGGCAATCTATTTCCAACCCGAGGAGATATTGGTAGCATTTTTCGCACTCTATTTCATCTTTTACGTTCATTTATTTAATGCTTTCATAAGAATTAAAAAAAATTTTAACCGAAATATTTCTTATAGGCCGCCCCTCCCCTCTTGATGCAGCGACCGGTGGGGCTGCGCACGTAGCCGGCCGGGCACCCTCTGGTGGAGGCTTTTTTACGGCGAGGTGAGCGAGACCTTCTCCTCGTGCTTCTTCGAAGGCGAGGTGAGCGGGATCTTCGACGAGGGCTTCTTCTCCGGCTTCTTCGACGAGGGCTTCTGCCACCCTTCTTAGAGGGACGACAATCATTTAGGTCTCGATCGTAAACTAAACCACGGTCTCGGCAGTCTTTTCGTTTCTGGGCTACAGTTGGCTCTTTTCTTCGGCGACTGCGGGAAGCGCGGCGCGGGCTTTTACCGCCCTTCTTGGAAGGCCGACATTTTCCAGTTACGGTGTCGTATACCAAACCGCGGGCTCGGCAATCCGCCCGCTTCTGGGCTACAGTTGGCCCTTTTCTTCGGCGACTACGGGAAGCCTTACGTGGGGTTCGCCGGCCCGGCGAACCAGAAAAGGGGGCGCCCGGCGAAGTAGGCCAAATTAACTTACTCCCGTATCTGATCTTCATCAAGCCACTTATCGGAGGGCCCACGTGGTTCACTTGTTCCGTTATGTACAAAATGAATAAATAAGCATCGTCCGCTTTCTTAAGTATGGTGGAATTATACGGGTCGTCGACTGCAACGCGGGCCCACACTGCAGCGGGGCCGTAGCCATGGGTATAAAAAAATTGAAACAAAGGGCCCAGCTCGCTTTTGACAGCTAACGGGTTAGCCATCCGAGGCTTCTCTTTTTTCAAAAAATCAATCAGCGTCTTTGCGAATTCTTCATCCCCCGGGGCTCCATACCTAAAACTGATCGCCGCACCCCAACCAAAGTGGTCCGATGGCTCAAAAAATTCAGGCCCTCCCCCGGGACCGGGCCCGGGACTGGGTACACTCGGCGCCCCAAACTCAGTGCAGCGGTCCTTAATCACGCGGTCGTTACAGTCCGCTATCCGTTGGAAAATTGGAGTATATTTGTCCGTCTCTCCGGGGTGCTTGTCCGGGTGATTTTGAAACATTATTTTTTTCATTTTTTTCTTAGCTGCTTCCACGTCGCAAACCTTGGGGCAGTCGATTTCCCAAGTGTCCCGCAGGTACTCGTAGCAGTCGTCGCACAATTTTTTAACGTGCGCCATTTTTATTTAAGACGCCTTTTTTTTAACGGTTAAAAATATCCCGTGCTATATCTCCGACTTTTTGGCCGCGTGGGAAAATTAACGCTCAAAGCTTTTTAATCCTCTGAACGAGCCGGTGAGCCCCCGCGAAAAATTTGTTGGCGTTGTCCAGGGCGGCCTCGCCGTCGTTGAAGAATTTTTCCCCTTTGTCCATCATTCGGGCCGCCTGCTCGGTCAATTTTTTAGTCATGATATAAATAGACAACGACAGGAGGACGATAATGATCAAAAAAATGAGGCTGGTGACGCCTATGATCAATCCGCTTTTATTATTTACCATTCTTTATTTACTCGCATTTTTCTTCTTTTTCGTTCCAGGTTTTGCCTGCGTCGCACATTTTTTTACATTCGCCGGTTAAGGGATTAAAATACCAATCGTTGCCCTTATCATCGCACTCTTCGGCTTTATCCACCGCCTTGGCGAAACCGCGCAGAAGCAGCCACACCATGAGGAAGGCAAGGACGGCCATGACGGCCACCACCGCCCCTATAATAAGAGCAATTCGAGCGCCCTCTTTCATTTTATTGTTAATTAAAAAAAAACTTGGGTATTTATAAAAAAATACCTAAATAAATGTCCGCCGGTGGTTTAAGTTACAGCGGCCTCACCTCCTACGGGAAGGCCACCCTCCCTTCGGTTTCCAGTTGGGGCACCAACAATAATATCCTTCGCGACCCGCCCAAGAGTATCCACACTCGCAAAATCGATCGCGTGGGCCAGACCAGCGACATCACCCGCATGATCGACGCCTCGGGCGACCGCGCCTGCGAGGCCATCCTCCAGTACCCCCGAGGCGTAAATCCCATGGTGGGAGTTTCCTACGGAAATTTCGCCGGAAACGCCGGAACCTCGGGCACTCCGACCTCTCGCAGCAATCAACCTCAAGCCAAGCTTCCCTACAGGATCGGCGTTTTTCGGCCCCCCATCCTGCGTCAGGAGAATCTGCTTCCCCTGTCGCGGCTGCCTCGTAACGTGACTTCTTTTGGAACCAATCCGGCCGAGGTAGACTTCAGTAAAAAAATGATGTGCCCGGACTTTATTTCCTGTCACGATCCGCAACCTGTGAAGAGGTCCCAATTCCGCCAGATCATCCCGGACGTGGCTCATATTCCGGTGAGGCCCACCGCGGTTTACAATTATGAAACGCCTATTAAAGAGAACTTTGAGGTCAAATACGTAATCCAAAACCCGGTCATTGTTTCGGCCGGGTCGGGCATGCGCAGCATGGACGTCACCCAGCAGGAAGTCAAGGTTCCTAAGGGCAACATATCCGCCCACACAAGTTACGGCCTGGGCGCCCCTATCTCTTTCGAGGGCCAGTATCGCGACGGGGAAAATACGGTCGACACAGAGAGATATATACAGGACGCAAACTATTCGGCGATCGCGTCCAATCCGGGCCGCCCTATGACTACGCCCATCACCGAAATTGGAGAGGTCGACACCAGACGCTATTTACAGGATCCAAATTATTCCGCCCACACCACGGCTTTGAGCGGATACGAAGAAAATCCTTATATACACGAAGATATTTATTTGCCCTCAAAAATGCCGAGCTATTCCGTGGGCACCAATCCTTACGATAGCACCGTGCAGGTACAGAATATACCGGAATATATACCGGAACAAAGCCGTAATTTACCCAACGTCCACGTGGTTACTAATATTTCCGATTATGGGGAAACCCAGGTGTCCTCCCGGCAACATTATTTACCTCCCAGGCCCAGCTATGGCTCTTTCGCCAACCAGGGCTTCATACCTAATATCGGAAGGCAAGAGCAGCCCCAAACTCTAAATTCGCAAAAGGCTTTTTTGTCGCAGCGGGTTCTGCAGCAAACCATGGGCCGCTCTCCCGTGGTGGGTTCGGCCATGGCCCGAGGCCGAATTCCCCAGAATCACGTCGGTCCCCAGATTGGCTACTAAACAATGGAATTTAATTTCAGAACGAAATTAAATTCCTCCTTTAAATAAAAATGACAGAAATTTTTAGACAGCACAGGAATCGGGCGGTGCACACCCACGACAATGAACTCGAGTTTATTTGTAAGGTGCTCGAAGTTAAAGGAGTGGCCACCGGACCCGGCGGGCGGACAGGACCCTCGGGTCCTACCGGAGCTACCGGTCCCACCGGCCCCACCGGAGCACCAGGTTCCGCGGCCCAGACTGGAGCCACCGGGAG
>SDBS01001805.1_pt1 | contig 21580 bp, 10 predicted proteins | sample 2277091 | NCBI WGS metagenome assembly SDBS01 (sample SAMN10404972, study PRJNA504765) | marine sediment metagenome | isolation source: marine sediment core GS10_PC15, 163 cmbsf | place: Arctic Ocean: Southern Knipovich Ridge | collected 2010
ATGGTTTTTGCCATGAATGACCCCACCAGGATAAGCGCCGGCAGGATAAGCAGCGTCGCCGCGCCCGAAACCAGCAGGATGGCGGCCATCAGGACCCCGACGGTCTTGTACGGGACCAGCGGCGCCAGCAGCAGCGGCAGAAAGCCGACGGCGATCACGATGATGTTCCGCATGATGGCTCGGGCCGGCTCGCCGAACACACGCGGCGTTGCGGCCTGCCACGACCCCGCAGTCGCATACATGGTCCTGCTGCGCGCGAGGAAGTGGATGGCAAAGTCCACCGCGAGGCCCAGGGCCAGGCTGCTCAGGACCGCCACAGGCATGTCATAGTCCTTGCCGACAATGCCCAGCGCGCCGTAGACGGCCGCTAGCGTGACGATCAGCGGGACCATGCTCAGTATGCCCCAAAGCGCGGAGCGGAACAGTATCGTCATGAGAAGGAAGACCACCAGGAAGCTTCCGGCAAAGGCCTCTACCATGCCGCTGACCATCTTCTCCTGCCACTCGACGTTGATGTACGTCAGGCCGAACCACCTGTGCTTCAGGCCCTTGGGGAGCGGATTGTCCTGTACGAACCTGTCCACCAGATCCACGACGCTGCGCATGTCCCTGTTGTCGCCGCTGGTGAGCTGAATCCACATGCTTGTCTTGCGGTAGTCCGTGGTCGCAAAGTGCCACAGATCGTTCGCGCGATGTCCGCCCTGGAAGGTCAGCAGGCAGTCGGCCACGCCCTCTTTGGTGTCGGGAATCCGATAGTAAGCGGCCATCTTGCCCGGGTCATCCTTGTCCTGAGGCGTGAGGTGAAGGTCACGATTAACCGTCCGCACGATGTCGGCCAGTGAGTTGCTCTTGCCCACTACCTCGCTCGCGTTGGTCGCATCCTGAAGGCGCGCGAGATACCGGAGCACTGCCGGCTCCTTGAATATCTCCTCCCTCTGCCGCTGCTGGGAAATGAAGAGCGCCGCCTCGTCCCAGGCCGCTGAATCCTCCGCCGCCGGCGCCGCGGGCGCCGATGCGGGCGCCGGCCCGTCTTCATCCTCCAGGCCTTCCAGGAGGCCCGGCTCGCCGGATTCGAGCGGTTCCACCCCAGGTTTGGCCGGCTGTTTGCCTGCGGCGCGGGCTTCGCGGGCCGCCTTGGCCAGAGATTCGAAAAACGCCTGCCGGGTCTTTTCCTGCGTCGCCTGCGCGGCGGCCAGGGCGGCAAGTTTGTCAAACACTCTGGGCCCCGCGGGCAGCTCATTCCTCAGCGCCTCACCGCGGCTTCTTGCGGCTGCTATGAATTCGTCAACGAAGGCATCGTCGATCTTGCGCTGCTCGGCCGAGAGCGCGAGGTAGGCCATGTACGTCCCCCCGAAGTGCCTGTTCAGGACGGCATCAGCGCGGCGGATGGGATGGGACGGGCTGAACCATTTGACGGGGTTATCGTTGATGTTGATCAGGTGAATTCCCACGCCGGCTGCCACGAGCACAACGACCGTCAGGAGGATAACGGTCCTGGCCCGCCGGTACGTGGCCCCGCCAATCCATCGCAGGAAGCGGCCCATTCTCGTGTCGGCGGCCTGGCCGGAGTCGCTGTCGTGCCTCGCGCCGAAGCCCTTCAGCGTCTTCGGCGGGATGAACATCACGTAGGCCGGGATGAACGTCACCGTGAGCAGCCAGGCAACCATGATGCCCGCGGCTACGAACACGCCGAAGACCTGCACGGGCGGAATGGGGGTCAGCGCCAGTGAAGCGAACCCAGCGGCTGACGTCAGCGAGGTGTAGAGCATGGGGCCGAACAGCTCATCCATGACCTTGATGATGGTTTTGCGGCGGTCGCGGGTGGCCTGATATCGCTCGAAGAACTCGCTGATGATGTGGATGCTGTCGAGCACGGCAATGGGCATGATGAATATGGGGATCATGCTGGACATGATGTGGACGGGGAAGCCCGCGATAACCAGCGCCCCCATGGTGAAGATCACCGATACCAGCGCGACGATCAGCGGGGCCAGCACGATCACGAGCTTGCGGAAGAAGACCAGCATCAGGATGAAGATCACGCCCATTGCCGCCGGGGCGGAGATCGCCATCTGGATGAACATCTCCACGCCGAACGTATCCTCGGCGACCGGCAGGCCGGTGATGTGGAACTGCTCGGGCCCGCCGAGCTCGGCTATCTTCTCGCGCAGCCGGGAGTAAACGGCGTAGCTGAGGTCCTTTGCAGTCAGGGGCAGGTAGAGGCAGAGGGCCTTGCCATCCTCGCTGATGAGCGTGCCTTTGAGGAAGGGCACCCGCATGGCGCGGTTTCTGATCTTCAGGGCCTGGGCGTCGTCGGCCGGCGGGGCCTTCATGAGATAATCCTGCCGGACGCCCGCGGAGCTCGGCTCGATGAAGTCCACGGTCGAGGGGGCGATGATATCGGCCTCGATGACGCCCTGGCCGGGGGCGGCGCCGATTTGGTCGCCGGTGAGTGTCTTGGCGAATTCGGTAAGTGCGTGGATCTTGTGCAGCGTCGCGGCGTTAAACACACCCTCCGGGTGATGCTCATTGACCACCCCCACCACCACGATGTCATGCAGCGAAAGCTCCCTCTTCATCCGGCGGTGAAAGATCCGCACCGGCTCATCTTCGCCGAGCATGTTCTCCGGATCGGTATCCACCTTCACCGCGTGCAGAAAGGGGAACCAGCCCGGCCAGATGCTCGGCAGCGCCGCGGCCAGAACAACCACCACCGCTGCGGCCACCATGACAGCCGTCACCCATTTGTAATGTTTGACGGCCTTGGCCGTAATGTCTGATCCAAGATTCACTCGCCAGTCCCCTGCCTCATCATGATACCGTGATCCGCCCGGACAGGCCATCCCGTGCGCCGCCGAAACCTACAATCGCACCCCCCGCCGGCATCACAAGGACTACCAAAAAAGCAGCCTGCGGCCTCTCCTCACTTGTGAATCTATTGTCCTTCGCCTCGCACGCGGAGGCGCGGGTCAAGGGCATCTCGCAAGGCGTCACCGAAGAGATTGGCGGGCAGGACCAGAGCGACCATGGGGACGAACGCGGCTACCAGGCACCACCACACCACGGGCTCTCTGCCGAGCTCGCCGCGCGCCTGGCTGATCATGTTTCCCCAACTGTTCGTTTCGGCACCGACTCCGATGCCGATGTAGCTGAGCACCGCCTCGGCCAGCACGAGCCCGCTGAACCGCAGCACCACCGAGATCAGAACGAGGTGCATGACGTTGGGCACGATGTGCTTGGCCAGCACGCGGAACTTGGAGACGCCCAGCGCCAGGGCGGCCTGGACGTATTCCCTCTCGCGGAGCCTGAGCGTCTCGCCGCGCAGCACGCGGCACAGCCCGACCCATCCGGTGATCCCCATCACGATGCAGACCTGGATCAGCCCCTGCCCGAAGACCATCATGAAGCAGACCACCAGCAGGATCCACGGGATGGACGCCAGCGTGGTGTACACGTACTGGACGATGTCGTCGATCCATCCTCCGAAGAAGCCCGCCAGCACGCCGAAGAATATCGCGAAAGGAACTGCGATCAGCGTGGTGAGCCCGCCGACGATCAGGCCCGTGCGAACGCTCTTGACCGTTATGAACAGGACGTCCTTCCCGGTCTTGTCCGTGCCCAGGACGTGCGACCCCGGATGATTCAGCGGGGGGTAATCGCGCCGAACCACGATTTTCCCGTCGACCTCGGTCTCGATAAGGTCTTTGGCCAGCAGATTCGTCGCCAGCGGGGCCGAGTAGGACTTTTCAGTCTTGTCCGACAGCCGTTTGAGGATGCGGTCCAGCGCCGTCTCCGGCCGTGCCAGCACGCGGCTCTTGCCGGGCTGCGCCTTTCTCTCTATGTCCGACCAGGACATGCTGTCCAGGACGCCCACGCCCACATACAGCAACATGACAACCAGAGAGATCATCGCCAGGGGGTTCCTGCGGATCTGGTACCACGCGCGGACCCACATCTCGCTCTTGCGGGCGTGGTACAGGAAAGCCCCAAAGCCGACCAGCACGATCGCCAGCATGCCGTTGGTGACAATCGGCACGCGGACCTTGATTTTCGCCAGCCCCTTGAAGGCGTAGTACATTCCCGTCGCGGTACCGGCCAGCACCGCCAGGCCCACCACGATCTTCACAACGTCCCTCAGGGACGGGCGGCCGTACAGGCTGCGCTTGCCGGCGGCGCCAAGCCTGATCCGCGGGTCCACCAGCGTGTAGCTGATGTCCGTCAGCAGCAGGCCGATGATGTACAGGATCGCGCCGATGTACGTCATCGAGCGGATCACGGCGTAATCCTGGGCGTCGATGGCCGTCATCGTCATGCTGCCGAGGCCGGGAATCGAGAAGAAGGATTCCATGATCAGGCTGCCCATGAACAGGAACGGGATGACCATCACCGCGCCGGTGAGGATGGGGATCATGGCGTTCTTCAGGACGTGGCGGAACATGACGACGAGTTCGCCGAGGCCCTTTGCCCGGGCGGTGCGGACGTAGTCCCTTGAGACCTCCTCGAGCATAACGGTGCGGTTGTACCTCACTCCCGCGCCGATGCCTCCGATCACGCCGATCAGAACCGGCAGGAACACGAACTTGGCCATCCCCGTGCCCCAGTCAAAGCCGGAAATCGGGAACAGCCGCAGCCACTTGGCGAAGAGGAACTGCCCGCCGATGATGTAGAACAACGAGGAGATCGACATCAACAACACGCACACGACCGTCCCCACCCGGTCGATGTACGTCCCGCGGCAGAACGCGATTATCAGCGCCAGCGTGATATTGAGCGACAGGCCCAGCAGGAACGAGGGTATGGCAATCGCCAGGGAAGGACCCATGCGGCGGCGGATCTGGGTGGCAACGTCGCGGCCGGTGGCGTCGGAGCGGCCGAGGTCGAAAACCAGCACGCGGGCACACTTCTGGTAAAACAGCGTAGCCGTGAACCGCTCGGTGCCTTCCTTATCGGCGTTGTAGAAGTACGGCAGGTCGTATCCGTGCGCGCGAACCCAACTCTCGACCTGCTCGCGGTTGGCCTTTTCGCCCAGTGTCCTGCGGGCCACGTCCTGCGGGGAATTCACAATGAAAAACAGCACGAACGTGATCACCAGCACGCCCAGGACAATCGGCACGGCATAGAGCAGTCGTCGGACAAGGTATGCGATCACGGCTCAGGCCTCTCGGAAATGCTTCACGCCCACCCAGACGCCGGGGATGCTCGCGACGACCAGACACGCCAGGAGAATCACCACCGGCCACACCCTCGGCTCGTTGTGCTTCTTGCGGTATACCGTTCGCACGGCCGGATCGATCCGTATGTACTTTATCGTGTTGAACGCCATCCCGTGGGGAACGGCGTTGTGATACCACTTGTGATACAGCCCGTAGCCCAGCGGGTGCATGCCCCAGATCAAGGGGGAGTCCTTGCGGAGGATGGCAATCATCTTCCGGATGATCTCCATGCGCTCGGGCGAGTTCTCCATGCTCTCCATCTGAAGGAACAGCCTGTTGTATTCCTTGTTGTCATAGTTGGAGGAATTCTCCCCACCCGAGGCGACCTTGCCGTTCGGGCCGTACAGAAGGAAAAGGAAGTTCTCCGCGTCCGGATAATCCGCCACCCAGCCCCAGCGAAGAAACTGGTAATTGCCCTCCAGCACCTTGTCACGGAAGCGGTTGTAGTCGGTAGCCTCGATCACCAGGCGGATGTTGAGCTTCTTGAACTGCTTGCCGACGAAGTCCTGCCAGGCCTTGACGTCGGACGTGCCGCGCCTGGTTGCAAAGCGGATGCTCAGCGGCTCGCCGTTCTTGTCATAGCCGCCGGGGTAGCCCGCCTCGGCCAGCAGCTTCTTCGCATCGTCCAGCGACCGGCGCACGCCTCGATTGCGCCTGGGGTCCCACCGGTACACTATCGGGTTGATGCCCTTCTCGCCCTCCTCGTGCCCGAAGATGCCCGGAGGCAGTGGGCTCTGGGCCGCAATGCCCCGCCCGTTGTAGAAAATCGAGATCTCCTCCTCAATGTCGAACGCGATACTGATCGCCTGGCGGAGCTTGCGCCCGGACTCGCCGGCCTTGACGCCGAAAACGGGATCGAGCATGTTGAACGCGTAGAACGAAATGGTGGTCGGGGTGGAGGTCAGCAGGCGGATGCCGCGCTCGCTCAGATCGTCGGTCAGCTCCGGGTCGCCGCGCGACGTCAGCGCAATGGCCTTGTCGAACACGTCGCTTGCGATACCGGATGAGTCATAGTATCCCTGGTGGAACTTGTTCCATCGCGGGATGGCCTCCTTCTCCATCCGCATCACGACGCGGTCGACCAGCGGCAGGGGCTTAGCGGGCTTAGCGGGCTTACCGGGCTCAGCGGGCTTACCGGAATCTTCCAGCATGCCCTCTTTATCCATCATCTCGTAGTTGGCCACGGCCTGCTTGTCCTTGGGATCGGGCTTGGGCAGGGTCGGGTACGGGTCGTGGCGGTAGTTCTTGTTCCGCTCCAGGACAATCTGGTTGGTCGGGTCGAACTCCCTCAGCACGTACGGGCCCGTGCCGACGGGATTCTTGTCCAGGATGATCCCCAGCTCCAGCATGACGCGCTGGTTGAAGAACTCGACTGCCTCCGGCGGGATGGGCGCGAAGAAGGCCATCGCCATCCAGTACAGTATCTGCGGGTACGGGCCCTTCAGGACGATCTCAAAGGTGTACTTGTCGACCTTGCGGATGAAGGGATAATCGTCCGCCCCTTCGGCGTAGTCCAGGGCGATGGGGTTGTACTTCTCATCCTCCTCGCGGTTGTACAGCGCGCCGGCGGCGGCCTGGCGGCGATCGCGCGCCTCGTCGAGCCGCTTCTGAAGCTACTGCCGGTACTGGCCCATGCCGAGCATGTTGCCGGCCAGCGTGGCGAAGATCGGGCACGCCAGCCGCGGATCGGCCAGGCGCCGGATCCCGTGGAGGTAGTCGTCGGCCACCAGCTCGCGAGTAGCGTGCGGCTTGATGTCCCACACCTGCCTGACGTCCTCCACGTCCTCGTCCGTAAGCTTCATATTGCCCGGCACAAAGCACGGGTGATCCTGGTACACGATGCCCTTCTTGATCCGGATCGTGTAAACCCTCGCGTCGAACGTCTTGTCGGCGAAGACCACTTTTCGCTTGGCAGCCTTGGTTGGCACCTCGGTAGCCGTCTGGGGCACCAGCACGTGCGGCCGCTTCAGGAAGTGATACTCAAACGGCGGCTCCATGATCGGCGTCATCAGCGCGGCTTCATCCGTGGAGTACGCCTGTGCCGGGTCCAGGTGCTTGGGCTCCTCGGCGAAGGTGGTGTAGAGGATGTTCTCGCCCTCTTCTTCCTCGGGGTAGGGAGAATTATTGCACCCAGCCACCGCCACCGCACCAACCACCCACACCCACCACAGGCCCTTGATCTTGAGACGCGCCATAGCTGTTCCTGGCTTCCCTGGTCGCCCGGGCGCGGGGCCGGCCCCAGCCCGCAGCGTGTTGCCCTGCATTCTACCCGCGACAGGCATCAGCGTCCAACCAATGGCCGCGGACCAATATGGCCGCGAACTCCACGAACCACGCGAACAAAACTTCTGGGCTTTTCTTGTGATGGCCGCGAACTCCACGAACCACGCGAACAAAACTTCTGGGCGAAAATGGGGACTGGCTCCGCAGGCCTGTCCCTTGGGGGCCCGAAGGGCCGGAGGTGCCTGTCCCCATTTTCGCCATTTCGGCATTTCGGCGGAAAACGGGGACAGGCATCCCGATGTACATCGGGACGCCGCTTCGCGTCGCTGCGCTTGAGCCAGTCCCCGTTTTCACACACACTCGATAAGCCGCTTAACAGCAGGCCGCTTCGCGGCAAGTCAAAGCGGCGGCAAGCCGCCGCACTCCAAATATCGATAAGCCGCTTGACATCAGGCCGCCGTGAGATTGAGATATGCGAACCTGAAACATAAGGAGTCCTTGGGTCCAACCACGTTGAGGCCCCAGGGGCCGATACAAACCTTTATTCGCAACGGGTCACGCCCCCCGGGGACTTCGGTGTAGAGGCACATCGCTACCCCAGGCGTTGCCTAGGGCTGGCGAATCCAAGCCCTTCAGGCTTAACAGCAGGCCGCTTCGCGGCAAGTCAAAGCGGCGGCAGGCCGCCGCACTCCAAATATCGATAAGCCGCTTGACATCAGGCCGCCGTGAGATTGAGATATGCGAACCTGAAACATAAGGAGACCGGACAATGACGAAGAGAACTCATGTGATGCGGTGTTTAGCCCCGGTGGTGGTTGCGATTGTGCTGGCGGCGATGACCGGCTGTAGTATGGGCACGCCCGTGTACCGGGTTAGCTGCGGTACCGGCGAGGCGTACGTTGACAAAGCCGGGACGAAGTGGCTGGCCGACCAGGAGATGACCAAAGACGCCAAGTGGGGCTTCGTTGACGGCTCGGAGGTCGTGCGCGATCTGGAGACGATTCCCGGCACGCCGTCTCCCAAGGTCTACCTGACCGAGCGATACAGCATGTCGGCGTATCAGTTCAAGCTCAAGCCGGGCAAGTACAACGTTCGCCTGCACTTCGCGGAGACGTACGACGGCATCATAGATGCCGGCGAGCGGCTCTTCAGCGTCAGCTTCAACGGCAAGGTCGTGCTGAAGGACCTCGACGTGTTCAAGGAGGCCGGCGGGCTCAACAAGCCGCTTATCAAGGAGTTCAGGGACATCATCATCACCGGCGACAAGCTGGAGATCACCTTTGAAATGAACGTCCAGAATCCCGAGATCAACGGAATAGAGATCTTCGCCGCCGAGTGAGCACGGCAGGCGTGGCGGTTCGTAAGATCCGCGCGTCTCGTTGCACTACCTCGTTTCGCGGCGGATCGTAAGATCCGCGCGTCCCGCTTGTCAGTCCGCAATAGCCTCGTACACCAACGGCTTGACGGCGTTCTGCAACTGCGCCGAAAACGGCATGAACTGCGACAACGCCACAACAGCCAGGTCGTCTTTCGGTGAGATCCAGAAATGCGTGCTGGCCGCGCCGCCCCAGCCGTATTCACCCACGTGACCTTTAGAGCCCCAATTTTTCAGTTGTACCGAAAAGCCCAGCCCGAATCCGTTTCGGCCGCCCCAAGAAACCTTTTCCGGCAACTGGTTCTTCGTCATTATTTCGACGGTTTCGGTTTTCAATACCCGCACGCCGAACAGCTCGCCTTTATTGATCAGCATCTGGCAGAATCGCATGTAGTCCCGCGCCGTCGAAACCAGCCCGCCTCCACCGGACAGAAAACTCGGCGGCCTCAGGTAGCGGCTGGCATTGAATTTGTCTTTTACTTTCAAGCCTCCCGACCCGGGCGAATAGCAGGATGAAAAACGATCCACTTTTGTCTTGGGGACAAAAAAGGCCGTATCCTTCATATCCAGCGGCTTGAAGATCCGCTCCCGGAAAAACACGTCCAGTTTTTTGCCCGATACTTTTTCCACCAGGCACCCCAGCACATCCGTGGAGACACTGTAATGCCATTTGGTTCCCGGCTGATGCTTCAGCGGTATCTTGCCCAGCTTTTCAACCATCGACTGTAAATCCCGGCTGCCGACGATCCGCTTCTGTCTATACATCTTGTCGACCGGTGAATTTCCGAAAATCCCGTACGTCAACCCCGACGTATGTCGCATGAGATCCCGTATGGTGACCTTGCGACTGGCCTCCACCGGTTCAACCTTCCCCTTCTCGCCGGCGTGGTATACCTTCAGGCCCTTCATCTCCGGGATATGTTTCTCAACCGGATCATCCAGTTTGAATTTGCCCTCATCATACAGCGTCATCGCCGCCGCGGTCGTGATGGGCTTGCTCATCGAGTAAAACCGCATGATCGTGTCCTTTGTGAGGGGTTTCTTCTGATCGATATCCCGCATTCCATACGTCTGGAAATGCACGATTTTGCCCTTGCGTGCCACTATCGTAATCGCCCCGGCAATTTTCTTGTCATCGACCAGCTTCTGAACTCTGGATTTGACCTTCGCCAGCTTTTCGCCGGACATGCCGGCCGCTTCCGGCTTCGCCTGGGGAATTTCTTTTGCCCATGCCGGCAAAGCCAGAATACACAGGACCGCAATCGCCGCTGTCCAATTTCTCAATAAGTTCATGACGACCTCCACAGTATCTCTGTAGTAACAGCAATCGGGCCGTGGATGCTACCATCGTTCGGGCGTTTCGTAAATACGTTAACGCCACCGCTTGACAATCGACAATCCGCAATCGACAATGAAGTCACTGGGGCACAGCTATGGGCGGTGACCACGGGACGGCGGAGCCCCGATCTATATCGGGACGGAGCCGCCTGAAAACCATTCCGGCCGTGACGCGGCATGTCGCCGCGGGCGCTGTCGTGGCGGCAGTGGTGGCGATGTCAGCGCTGGCCCGCGCTGGCGAGGACGGCAACAACACCAAGCTGTCCGCCACGGGTGGCTGCACGTTCAACTCCAAACTGCCCCTGAAGGTGTATATCATCCGCGAGGCCGACGGGAAGAGAGAAGAGATTGGGTGGACGCCTTCGGGCAAGCCCCTTGTCATTCCCAGGTGCGCATCCTGGTTCGTAGAGCCGGTAAGCAACTTGGGAATGCGTGCGCTCGCCAAGGAGATCGCGTCGAGGGGGCTTCCCGGCCTGCGCCTGCGAAGTGCTACGGATGGACACCTGGCACACCTGAAGGGCCTGACGGGGCTGCGGAGGCTTGACCTGTCGATCTACGCGAAGATCACGGATGCGGGTCTGGAGAACCTGAAGGGCCTGACGGGGCTGCGGGAGCTTAACCTGCGGGACACGAAGATCACGGATGCGGGTCTGGCGCACCTGAAGGGCCTGACGGGGCTGCGGGAGCTTAACCTGACGTACACGAAGATCACCGATGCGGGTCTGGTGCACCTGAAGGGCCTGACGCGGTTGGAGAGGCTCACGCTGCCCCTACGAGCGAAGACCGATGCGGGTCTGGTGCACCTGAAAGCCCTGACGGAGCTGCGGGAGCTTGACCTGAACGAGACGAAGATCACGGATGCGGCTATGGCGCACCTCAAGGGCCTGACGGGGCTGCGGGAGCTTGACCTGGGGTGGACGAACACCACCGACGCGGGTCTGGTGCACCTGAAGGGCCGAACGGGGCTGCGGAAGCTTAACCTGAGGTACACGAAGATCACGGATGCGGGTCTAGAGAACCTGAAGGGCCTGACGGGGCTGCAGGAGCTCGACCTGCGGTGGACGAAGATCACGGATGCGGGTCTGGCGCACCTGAAGGGCCTGACGGCCCTGCGGGAGCTTAACCTGTGGCGCACGAAGATCACAGATGCGGGTCTGGCACACCTGAAGGGCCTGACGGGGCTGCGGAAGCTTACCCTGGTCTACACGAACATCACGGATGGGGGTCTGGCGCACCTGAAGGGCCTGACGGAGCTGCGGGAGCTTAGTCTGCGCAGCACGGTGATCACGGATGCGGGTCTGGCGCACCTGAAGGGCCTGCCGGGGCTGCGGAAGGTCAGCCTGGACTGGACGAATATCACGGATGCGGGTCTGGCGGACCTGAAGGGCATGACGGAGCTGCGGGAGCTTAACCTGCGCAGCACGAAGATCACGGATGCGGGTCTGGCGCACCTGAAGGGCCTGACGGAGCTGCGGGAGCTTGACCTGGAACAGACGAAGATCACGGATGCGGGTCTGGCGCACCTGAAGGGCCTGACGGGGCTGCGGAGGCTCGACCTGGGGGACACGATGATCACGGATGCGGGTCTGGCGCACGTGAACGTCCTGACGGGATTGCAGTGGCTTGACCTGAGCGAGACAGTGATCACCGACGCGGGTCTGGCGCACCTGAAGGGCCTGGCGGGGCTGCGGGGCCTTGGCCTGTGGCGCACGAACGTCACCGATGCGGGCAAGGCCTCCCTGAGGAAGGCCTTGCCCGGAGTAGCCATCTTGGAGGAGCGTTGACGAGATTCCGGAGCGCCTACGACCGCCCCGCCACGGCGGACGCAGACGCGTGGTGGGAGAATCCCGTTTACGCCCCCAAAACGTTAACGCACCGAGAGTGTTGATGCTGGGGGCAAATGCCAACTTCCCCGTATAGAACCTGATCATTCATCATTGCTTTGCTCGAAGGCAGACGACGGTCCCGTCTATTGTGGAGATGAAGACGCCAGCATCGGTCAGGGCCATGCCGTCCAGCACCGGCGGTGCGGGAAGCGCGCATGCGGCCTGTTTTGAGCCGTCTTCGCGCGAAACGACCCAGAAAGTGCCCGGCCCGTGACGCTCGGCGCTTTCGGTGGGTGACTTCCCACCTGCGACCAGCAGCCCGTCGCGGGTCAGCACGATCGACCGGGCCACGAAGGGCAGTTGCGCGGTCCACTTGATCCGGCGTTTCCCGTCCCGCCGTTTTGCGGCCGCCGGCGTGGAGGCCAGAAGCTCCGCGAACAGCTTGTAGTCCTTCGCCATGTCCGCGCGGACGTGTCCGTCACCGGCGCGGTAGGCCATCCGCCCGTATCCGTAGATGAGCTTCCCGCCGTCAAAGGCCAGCAGCCGCCCGGCAGGCGACCGGTTGCCGACCAGCGGCCAGTTCGTGTAACCGCCTCCTATCTCCGTGCCGTAGACCCAGTAGGTCCGGTGCCACCACGTGTCATCCAGGAACCCGCGCGGGGCAAAGAGGTGGGGCCGGGCTTTGACCGGGGCGAGGTTCTTGTCAACGCCCAGGCCTCGCATCCAGACGGCGCCCTTCTGCGCCGACAGGATGTCCGGCAGCACCCTGTCTCTGATCGCGCCGGCGCCGGCGCGCTGGCCTGAGGTCACGTCTGTTTTGTGGAGGACCTTGCCGGTCTTCAGCTCCAGTGCATAGAGGCGGATCCCGCCGTCGATGAGGGAAGACCTGCCGGCCGCGAAGTATACCCGGGCTGCACCGCCCGAAAGCTTGTCGTCCACCAGCACCGACCCATGCACCGGCCACACCGATTCGAGCTGCCCGTAGGAGAAGATACGCCGGTCGCGGGCTGCTGCGCGGAATCGCCAGACCAGCACCCCGTCGGAAGCCCGCAGGCAGTAGACCAACCCGTTCCGCGTCCCGAACAGGCACAGGCCGCTGAACAGGGTTGGCGGCGAATCGATCCGGCCGTCGGCGATGAACGTCCAGGCCGGCTTGCCGTCCACAGCCGACAGGGCATGCAGGGCATGGCGGTCCCTCTCGGCCACAAGGACCATGCCACCGGCCGCGACCGGGGCAGTGATGGGCGCGGAAAACTTTCTTGTCCACGCGACGGCCGGCTTGACCGGCGCGGGCAAGTCCTGTTCGCCGCTTCGGTGGACGTCTCGGCGGTACGTCGGCCAATCCGATTTCGGATTGCGGATTGCGGACTTGTCCGCCGGAGCCTTGGCGGAGGCGGATTGCGGATTGATCTTGTCGTAGGCGGCGCCCTTCGCCAGGCGCTCGCCGTCCGCGGGCTTGCCCGCCGTAGCCTTGGCGGAGGCGGGAGAAAGGGCATTGAATCCGATCAGCAGGCTCTTTGGATTGCACGCGCAGGAATGGTGCGGCGCGTAGACAAGGCCGTTGGCGGGCATGACGCCGTACTGGCAGCTTCCCCTGGCCACCCCGGAATTTCTGTAGGTCCCGCTTTTGGGATCGATGAACTGGACACCGCCGCGGCCCACCATGATCCATCGAACGGTCGCCTTGTTCCGGTAGCAACGATGGTGCCCCCCGGCCTTCTGGGCCGGCAGCGTGGCAATGACCTTGCCGGTCTTCAGGTCGCGTCCCTGTGTGAAGCCGGGGTCGCCCCCATGGCGCAGGTCGCCAACCCACACCACGCCGTTGATCACGAAAATATCCAGCGGAACGTTGTAATTCTCCGAGCAGGGCGCTCGCCAGAGCTCCTTCCCATTATCGACAGAGAAAGCGACCATCTCGCCGGCCTGCTTTTTCTCCGAACCGCCGCTGGCCATGAGCCACTTGCTGCCGCGGGCCGGCGGGGATTTGTCCGCGTTGTCCTGCGCCTTGCGGTCGACGGTCAGCACAACGCCGCCGTGGATGACCAGCGTGGGCGCAGACCAGGACAGCCGGCTCGTCGCGATCGGGCGCCGGCTTCGCCACCGCTCCTTGCCTTGCGAGGTATCGAGACAGACCACGTGCGAGACGGTCTGAAGGCAGAGTCTTCCGCCGTCGACCGCCATGGTAGTGGGCGCGATCTCGCCGGGTGCTTTGAATTCCTTCTTCCAGAGCAACTTGCCGGCCGGAGTCTTTATCGCGACTATCCGCTGGGTCCCGTACATAGGGAATGCTCCCTTTGGATAACGGCGCCAGATAACCAGCGTCGGGGAGCTGCGGAGGATTGCCTGATTCATCCACTTCTTCCGCTCGTCGTGCTGGGCCGCTGTCATGTCATCAGCGAGAACATAAAGCACCCCGCCTGTCAGAAGCAGCTCGCGCGCACCGCTGGTGCCGGCAAGGGTGGCGATCTGCTTTCCTGTCGGGGCATCGAGGACCGTAACCGGATCTCCGTAACCGAGGCAGACGTAAAGCCGGTCTCCCTTTGCCACCATGCGCCGGCCGATCTCGGGTGGGCCGCTGCGAAACCCCCGAAGGTGGGCTTCCCAGTTCTTTATTGGCTTCTTCCATAGCAGCACGCCGCTGAAGGCGTCCCTGGCCACCAGCTTCCATTGGGGCGGCAGGTAGACCGAGCTGATGGGGCCCTCGTCGATGATGTAGAAGACCCGTCCGCCGGCCGTGACCATCGCGCTCATGCTGGCGAAGTGCTCGTGACTCCTGGCATACTCCGGGCCGCACGTCCAGCGCAGGCCCTGCGGCGGGCCGACCACGGTGTCCTTCGATACGGCGTTGTTGGAGGCGTCGTAGAGGTAGTGGGTCCACTCGTCCAGGTTGCCGGGCCGGCCCTTGCGCGTGATCTGGGCTTTCCCCTTGCGACCATCCGCGATGTCACCCCTGGGAGCCAGCACCCGCGTCATTTCGTCCCTGGAAATCTTCCCCCTGTCTCCCGCGTGGACGATCAAGTTGACCAGGCTGTCCACGTAGGGAAGCTCTGCGCCCCGCAGCCGGGAGACGGTGACGGGGCCGTAGAGGTTCTTTTGCCGGAGGTGTTTTCTCGCGGCGGCGACCTTTCCCGGGTCGCCGTCCAGGCCGTGGACAAGGTACGGACCGGCGCCCCGCAGGCCCGCCAGGAGTTCCGGGTCATCGCATCCAATCACCACGACCAGCCCGCCCTTGACACCCGAAGCATCAAGGATCCCCCTGGCGTCCCGGGCCGTTGCCTCCGAAGGAAACGCCGCGAGTAATCCAAGTGCAATAAGAGCGACTACCTTCATGCCCTTTTTCCTTTCTTGAGGGGCTGGCTCTTGAATTATCACTTGGTGCGTTTATGCGACAGGAACCACTTGTAGATTTCGGGGTCGTTGTACGTCTTCGTCCACGAGTTGTGGCCTGCGTTGGGATAGACGGTCAGCTCGACCTTCGTTCCCTTGGCCTTCTTGATGGCGTCGACCATGGCTTTGCTTTTGGAAAGCGCCACGACCCTGTCCTTGCCGCCGTGAAACACCCAGATAGGCAGCTCGACGAGTTTCGCGGCAATCTTCGGATTGCCGCCGCCGCAGATGGGTATCGCCGCGGCGAATCGCTGGGGTTCGCTCGCCGCCCACGCCCACGTGCCGAAGCCGCCCATGCTCAGGCCCGTCAGATAGACCCGCTGGGGGTCGGCCTTGGTCGTGGCGAGAATGTGGTCGAGCAGTTTGCTGAGTTTCTCGACCTTCCAAAACTCGGTCCTCGGGCACTGGGGGGAGACGATGATGAACGGGGTTGTGTTACTCTTGCTGACGATTTTCGGCGGGCCGTGGGCCTTTACGCGATTCAGATCGGTTCCCCGTTCGCCCATGCCGTGGAGGAAGATCATCAACGGGGACTTGTCTTGCTTGTCGTAGCCCTCCGGCAAGGAGAGCAAGTAATGGACGGTCGCCTTCTTGGCCAAGACACCGGCGCCAAGCGTGACTTCCGTCGCGGCGGCGACCTGGATGCCCGGCTTCGGGGTTTTGGCAGACGAGTCGTCCTTGGCCAGCGGAATCAGCCGCACCGTGCGAAAGTGGACTTCACCGCCTTCGGACTGCAGGCCGATCTTCCCGGCCACAACGTCACAGCCGGTCGCCTCGTTGACCTTCTCGCCGTTGACGATGGCCGTCAGATCGCCGCCGTTGAATGTGATCTCGTACTTGTTCCACTCGCCCGGCTTCTTCTCGTTGCTCTTGATCTTCGATACGCCGGAGAGCTTTCCAATCATCTTGTTCTCGGCGGATATCGCCCGGGCGGCGTCGCCTTTCACCACAAAGCCGTGGAAGCCGTAGATATCACCGGCGCTGCCGGCCTTGAGCTGCGCCTCGACGCACTTGGGCAAAGCCTGCCCCTTGCCGGTAATCCGCATCAGCACGCCGCTGTTGCCGACCGGCTTCCCGGGCGCCCACCGCCACTCGACGATGAGCCGAAAGTTCGTGAACTCTTTCTTCGTGGCGAGGTATCCCATCGGCTTGCCCTTGCAGATGAGCAGCCCGTCGCGGACGCTCCACACGTCGCCCATTTTCACGTCAGGTTCGACGAGATAATGCTCCCAACCGGCGAGGCTTTTGCCGTCGAACAGATCAATGGCCCCTTTGGGCTTGTCCGCCGCCGAGGCAAACTGAACGGCCGCCATCGTGACCACAATCGCGACCACGGCTACGTTCCCGAAGGTTTGCAGGAAACGCCTTCGAGATACCTCGCCGCGCTCATTTCGATCTGCCTGATTGCCGGTTTCGTTCATGGTTGAATTCCTTTCCTGTAAACGCCTGGGATTGTCTATTTGGACGGCTTGATCTCTTTGATAAAGATGTTGCGGTACTCGATCGGGCAGGTCACTTCTCGTTACTGGCCACGTACTCCATGATTCTAACGAATGACTTGCCCCGATTCGGCATCTTGGGATGGACGCGCTGCTTTTCCTTCCAGAGATTACTGACCCTCGCGCGTTGCTTCTCGGTCATGCCCGCCAGACGCCGGTCCACGTACTCCTGGTGCTTCCGGATGTCGTACGCCTTGGGCAGGTCGTTCTCATCGATCCGGGCCAGCAGTTTCTCAAGCGCCGAGGGAGGAGGCTGGCGCCTTCGGATATCTGCCGCACTATCTGTCTTTTCTGATGGCACTCCTTTTGGTATCTTGGGTTTATCCAGTTCCCACCCTCGACGGTAACTGCCTTGAATAAACTTGTCTGCCTCGGGAGCATTGGTGGCCTTCAGGTGCACTGGATCCCACTTGAGCTTCTTACCAATGCGATAGGCGACATTCCCCAACGCCAACGTCTCACACAAGGGCCCGGAGTAGCTGAAGGGCATCTCGGCTTTCGCTGGATTGTTGGTTCGGACTGCCTGTATCCACTGGCGATACTCACCACCGGGAGATCGGGGCAGCGTACGTGGCGGCGGGGTGTAATTGGCAAACTTTGCTTTCGGATACAACACCATTGGGCCGGCAGGCCCCCTTTCGATCTGCATGGTCAGCCTCCCCTCTGTACCGACAAAGTGTATGGCGATGGGCCACTCGTGAGGCAGATCCAAGTCCTTCAATTCATCAAAACGCGTATTGCCGTGGCACCATTTCAGTGTCACCGGCGGTTTGCTTCCTCTCGCCGGAAACGTCCATGTAGCTTTCTGCCAGGGAGGTACACGTTCCAACCCGGCACGGCCGGGCCCCTCTCCTTCAGCCGTCAATGGGTATTTGAGGTTCAGTGCCCAGAATACCAGGTCGATGGCGTGGCTACCGATGTCCCCAATCCTTCCGTTACCAAAATCCCACCAACTGCGCCAGTTCGAGGGATGGTAAAGACCGCGTCCGAAACCTGGATAGGGGTGGTACTCTGCCGGTCCCAGCCACAAATCCCAATCGAGGTGAGCTGGGATGGGCGCTTTTTCCCTTAACTGCCTATCCGCATTCTTAGGGTTATAGTCCTTTACAGCTCTGGGTGGCCAGGCCTTAGGCCCCTGATATCGATCCCATTCATTATCACACCAGACATACACATCTTTGACTGGCCCAATACCATCGGCCTGGATTATCTCGGCAGCCTGATGGAATATCTCGCTGGTGTGGTTGCCGATTCCCATCTGGGTAATCACCCCGTATTGCGCGGCCAGCTGGGTTGCCAGGCGTATCTCATAGACGTTATGTCCAAGTAGCTTCGAGCTGAAGACGTGCTTCCCCATTTTCATGGCCATCGCGCTGGCAGAGACGTGTATATGCTCGGGTGTAGTGACCACAACCGCATCGATGTTGTCCTTCTCTTTACCGAGCATAACCCGGAAATCTCTGTATTTTGGGAGCTTGGGGAACCGCTTGTAGAGGCCTGTGATTTTGCGATTCCCATACTCCTTTGTTTCAATGTGGCTCGCGAACTCGGTATCCACATCGCAGAGGGCAACCACGTTTATTCCGCCTGCCTTGAGCATTTGGTTAACGACAAAGGCCCCGTGCCCTCCTGAACCTACAGTAGCGATATTGACGAGGTTACTTGGGGCTGTTCGGCCAAGAACGTGTCGCGGAACAATCGTAAACGCAGCCGCGCTTGCAGCAGCGCCCACAAACTCACGTCGTGTAAGTCCTGATTCACGATTCATCTGTTTCTCCCTTGGTGCTTTCGGGTTGGCCTTGTTGTATTTCGTTGTCGATCGCGTAAGCCATGATCTTCACGAACGACGCCCCGCGATTGGGCATTTGGGGGTCGATTCGCCTCTTCTCCGCCCAGAGTCGGGCCAGCAGGGCTTTCTGCCGCTCGGTCATTTGAGCCAACCGCTGATCCACGTACTCCTGGTGCTTCGCGGGAATGTACCCCTTGGGCAGGTCGTTCTTGTCGATCTGGATGAGCAGTTCTTCGAGCTTGGTCCTGGGCGACTTTGCCCCGCCGCTCTCTACCGGCCTGGCCGCGCCCCTCGCCTCCGGACTGCCGGGGCCGACCTCCTTGATGAAGAGGTTGCGGAACTCGATGGGGCATTCCCTATACAACTTCCCCGCGATCCGCTGGGGAATATGCTTCTGCAGTCTGATGACTGACGGCTTCATGCTGATCGTGCCTTCGGGGTACTCGAACCGATCGTGCATGACCTGCCCGTCATACTCGGCTGACAGGGTTCGGCCGATCAGGGTCAGCTTGACCGTGTGCCACACGCCGACCTCCGGATCCGTATAGCGGACCGGCGGCTCCTTCAGGCGATAGTACTCGGGTTGACAATAGAAGAACGGCGTATACGCCGCGTCCCGGAACGAAAGCTGCACATCCTTTGGAAGGTGATCCAGGCTGTCAAGGTTTCCGGTGCCGTAGACGGACATGAGATTGAACTGTTCCATGCCTCCCATGATTCCCGGGATTCCCCGGAACCATATCCCACTGTCCGAAATCGTCGGGAACCTGAAGTCAACCAGCAGGACGAAGTCCCGGTACTTCTTCCGGGTCACCAGGCCGGCGCCCCACTCCTTGATTTCGCCGTGCGCCTTCAACACGCCGCGGTCAATCTTCCAGGTCTTCTCCACCGCCGGTGTCACTTGCCAGCCGGTCAAGTCCTTGCCGTTGAACAGTGCGGCGAATCCCCTGGGAGGCGCGTTCAGCTCCGGACGCTGAATCACCTTGGGGAAACCGGAAGGCTTGAGTTCCTTGATGAAGACATTGCGGAACTCGATGGGGCAGTCGCTCATCTCGCCGCCGATTTCCGACGGGGGATGCTTCTGGAGCCGGATGACGCTGGGCTCCATGCTCAAGACCCCGTCCGCATACTCATACTTATCGATGATCGTCTCCCCGTCGTACTCGGCGGACAGGGTCTTCCCGACCAGCGTCAGCTTGACCGTGTGCCAGACCCCCACTTCGGGATCGATCGGGCGCACCCGCGGAGGCGCCACGCGCCGGTCCGGTGGTTGGAACCGAAAGCTCTCCAGCGTCCCCGTGCCGCCGCGGGACCTGAGGTTGAACTGCTCCCACCGGTCCCGGTCGAAAATTCCTATCCCCGGCATCAGCCCCCGGATGTAGATCCCGCTGTCGGATATCGTCGGTATCCGGTAATCGACCAGCAGCACGAAGTCGCGGTACTTCTTGACGGACCGCAGGTCCGAACCCCAATCCTTGATGGGCTTGTGTGACTTGAGGCTCCCGTCCTCAATGGACCACGCCTCTCGCACCGCAGGCGACAGCCGCCAGCCGTTGAAGTTCTTCCCGTTGAACAGGGCGGTGAAGCCCTTCGGCGGCACGTTCGGGGCGGAAGGCTTGATCTCCTTGATGAAGATGTTGCGGTACTCGATCGGGCATGGATTCATTTTGCCGAGATTGTCGCCATCTACAACGATATGCTTCTGCAGCCGGATGGGTGCCGGCTCCATGTTTATCATCCAGTCGTGATACCTGAACTTGTCAAGGATGACTTCACCGTCATACTCGGCCGAGAAGGTGCGGCCTTTCACGGTCAGCTTGACCGTGTGCCAGACGCCTACCTTCGGGTCGATGTGCCTCACGTGGGGCTTCTCCGCCTCCTTGAGGCCATGCTTCTTCGCGGTCTCCTTCGGCAGGAAGTAGTAGCTTTCGAGATGGCCCATGCCGCCCTTTGACCTCAGGTTGAACTGCTCCATGTCTCCGAAGCCGGGGATTTCCGGGATCAGTTTGCGGAAGATGATGCCGCTGTCTGAAATGGTCGGCATGCGGAAGTCGAGCATCAGTATGAAATCCCGGTATTTCTTCTCGGTCGACAGGTCCGCGCCCCACTCCTTTAGAAGACCGTGTGCCTTGAGGACGCCATCCTCAATAGACCAGAATTTCTTGGCCTTGGGCGACATTCTCCACCCGGTGAAGTCCCTGCCGTTGAAGAGGGCCGTGAATCCCTTCGGCGGGACGTTCAATTCTTTCTTGCCGCCGGCTTTCCAGTCCCGCACGCGCACGTTGCGAATCGCTACCGGGCCGTAGTCACCCTGGATGATAATTGGACCCCGGGGATACTGTTTGCGATCCCAGTTCGGGCCGCAGGCGTACGGAACTTCCTGGTTCTCCTGGATGACCTTGCCGTTGTGGGTGACCTTGACGAACTTGGCGTTGGCGGTCTTCTTGCCGGCTTTGTCGAACCTGGCGGCCTGGAAGATGATGTCGAACGTCTGCCACTGGCCTGGCTTCTTGGCCGCGTTGACCCTGGGCGGAGAGCCCTTGTCGATGTGGTGGTATTTCGGCTTGTTCTCGGCCCGGGGATAGATCCCGCCGCAGTCGGCGCCCGTAGGTTCCTTTACATGGGCGCTGTCGAGGATCTGGATCTCGTACGTTCCGAAGAATATCACACCGGAGTTGGATCCCTTGGAGATCATGAACTCCACGTGCAACTCGACATCGCGAAAATTGCCCCGTTTCGTGACGAGGCTGGGGCACTTGCCCGTTTTGCCGTTGATCAGGACGCCTTTGCCCCCCTTGCCAGAAAGGAGTCTGGGATTATCCGGGTTAAGCATCGCATCGCCCGCCACGTCCCATTTGTCACTATTGTGCCAGCTATCGGCACCTAGCTTCGTCCAGCCGTCTTCAGCGGCCGCCGCGGCCCAGCCGGGC
>SDBS01001806.1_pt1 | contig 21576 bp, 34 predicted proteins | sample 2277091 | NCBI WGS metagenome assembly SDBS01 (sample SAMN10404972, study PRJNA504765) | marine sediment metagenome | isolation source: marine sediment core GS10_PC15, 163 cmbsf | place: Arctic Ocean: Southern Knipovich Ridge | collected 2010
CAACCTTACCCACCTTATTCATTTCAACAGGAAAGATATAATCCTTACCTACCTTCATGGTCACAGGTAAATCTCTTGGTTCTATTGTAGTTTGTAGAATGAAAACATCATTTGTATTTTTATCCTTTACACGATACTTCCATTTTCTACCTACCTTGCTCATTATCTCTAAACAAGTAATTATTACTTGTTTTGTGTTCTTGTATTTGTCAGTTGTTTCTACGTCACTCATTTTTTATCTCCACTTACTATAAATACTAAAATTATTAATTGTCCAATTATAAAACCTAATAAGACAAACATTAATTCATGTTCACTCATTTGTCGTAATACCTCGCATTCACTGTTCCTTCCCTTCTAGTATCTTCCATTCTATTATACCAGATAGACCATCTTTTTATAGCTGTTAGGGATAAAGCCATAAGTGGTTCTTTACACACCTTCCTACCATTCTTCATATGTATCTTACGTTCGGATTCTGCCATAGACCAGGTATAATAATACTCATAGTATTTCTTCGGTTCTTTTAGTTTCTCAGTCAATTGCGTTCACATCCTCTACAATTATCTTCCCTAGCTGTACAACAACAACACCACTTATATTTACCACCTATTTGTAGCTGGTCACAAAATTCAGATGTATGATCACAAGTCTTGCACTTCTGTTGTTCACTCATTCTAATACCCCCATAATTATATCTGCGTGACAGTCTTGATTTAACGGACAAGCACAAGCCAAATCAAACCCTCTTAATGGTTCAAAGAAATCAGGATCATTTTTTAATATGTCTGGTAAGTCTTGTCTATAAAGTTTCAATGATTCATCTAGAGTATATATTCCCCAAGGAATTACCTTGTAAGGATTGCCCCACCTCGTACGTCTAGTGACTAATTTAGTATTAGGGGGTAATTTGTTTCCTCGTCTATATTGAACTCTCATTATTCATCATACCCCCTATCATTTCCTTTGGAACTGTTTAGTTTTTTCATTATTGATTTAGAAACATGGCAACCAACATTATGAGCTATACTACCATTACAACACACTCTCTTTGGATTATTAAAATACCAGTTGTGCCAACCCTCTTTAGTACCTATCATCAAGTTTCCCTCGTATTTACTAGGATCACACAAAGGATCACAAGGACAGATCTGATCAATCATTTATCAAACTCACATTCCTTCCTATCACAAGGCTTTAACCATTCCCAACCCTTATGAAACAGATAATATCTAATTTCTTTCAGTGTATATGGTGTCAATTTTAAAATCTCGCTATCGATATAAAGCACGCCTCTTCCACATTCACCCTTGAATTGTACTCCACTGGCATTAGCATAGGCAGGGGTTAAATTACACATCTTATGTTCTAATTGTTTTGATTCACTCATGTTTCTTCCTCCTTCACTAAATCTTTGATATAATTATACTTCATCAAATATTCTTTTATCAATACCTTAATCAGATTAGCTCTTGGTCTTCCTTGTTCTTCAGCAATAGCAGCAAATTGAGCCCAGATATTATCATCAATAGTAAATGATACTCGCATTTAGTTAGTCTCCTCTATTGGGTTATCACATAGACATGAACAATAATCACAAACAATACAAATTTCTCCTACATGACCACAATATTCACAGTCTGATTGAGTACAATCACAATTACATTCTTCTTCATTCATCTAATTATAATATTGGTGAATGAATATAAATACATAATTATTATGTAATATGAGTATGATTAATTATATTATTAATCCTCATAAAATAAATGACTCAGATGAACCTTATTGAATTCATTGAATCCATCCTCATAGTGATCCTCGGGTTTAATCACCTTGGCTAGTTGATAGGCAGTAGCTTTCCTTCTAGTATGATCTCCCCATGTTTCCCCACAATTACAATACTCATTCTTTTCTGCTAGTTTCTTTGGTCCGTATATAGACTCATTATCTATTATGTCTAGATCTTCTTGTGTGATTCCCTTGATCTTCACTGATGGTATGGCTTTATGGAATTTACCTAGAAAATTGTATTTATCATTAATACCAATATGATTGATAGCATAATCAAAGGAGATCTTAACACAGGTGGGGTGCTTATCAAAACTATCAAGTATGTTTTTACCGTCTAACCAATCTTCTAATAGATAAGTAATTATGTCCTCTTTCTCGTCTATAATATACATGAGCATATCAAACCCTAGATACTTCAATCTCTTAGTTATCTTAGCAGCAGTCAACCCTTGTTTAGTATAATCTCTAATGATCAGATGATATAGATTACTCCTATCTATATCTGAATAGTGATCAAACTTATCTATCATCTTATTCATTCTATCCAATCTTCTACGTTTCAAATCAACAACACATTTACCACAATTCCAAACTAAGTTCTTACAACTGATGTGTTTATTCTTATTATCAGGGTTAAGATAGATGAAAGTAGGAGAATCACAATACAATCCTTCTACTTCCTTTTCGCTAGCACCCATATATATATTATATTCTTTACTAATATGGCTGCTAGCTAAACTTGTTATAGGACCTCGTAGATCAATATTTGGTTCTGATGTTTCCATATCTACCCAGGTTTTAACTTCGTCTAGATTATCCATATATTTATTAATTCTGTTTTTTAATTTAGGGTGTGATCTTGTTAAACTCATACGTATTTCTAGATTAGATTCATGTCAAATATAATACTTATTGTTCATTGTTATAACGATGAACGGTAATTCTTTTAATATAGTAATTACTTGATATATTGACTGTCTACGGACTATTCATACGTAGGGAGTAGTTTTTTAAGCCTCAGCTCTTTTCTTCTACTCCCGCTTTTTAATTATCAAACAACCAATATTTCAAGTAATCCTGAGTACGATCGCTGGGTTTAGTCCTTAAATAAACTGCTCATTTCTTTTGATAATGATATAAGTAGCAATACTAAATCCTGGGAAAAGCAGTAATTCTGTGAAAGTAGGTTCGAAGCCTACACATTATCGCCTTTTTCTTTTATATACCTATCACTTTATTAATTACAAGAAACTAATTTATAATCCTACCATATGATTTATGATTCAACCATTTGATTTATAATTCAATTATATAATTCTTAATTCCAATCTTGGAACCCATCCTTTTTGTACGAATGTACTAAAGAGTGTACGAATATGACCAACGTATTTAATTTCCCAACACAAGGACTTGATGATTATTGGACAACATTATGGTGTGAGATGTTTATGATAGAATCAGATTCTGTTTTGTTTATTAAGAACAGTAAGCTATTGAATTTCTATCATGATCTAGATAGATTTGATCATATGAATACTAGGATTAATAGGACTTGTAGAGGATGAATGAGCGACCTAGACGACAATTCAAGTGTACGGAATGTGAATTTATACATCCTTACTGGAGTAGTGTTTCTATTCATATCTTATATAAACACTCTTTAAAAGAAATCAATAATGTGTTTGCTACATTTATAGAGGTGGTCAATATTGAATGATAAAAGATCTAGACGACAAGGAAGATTTCCAAATACATCGAAACGCATGGGTGAAAGAACATGGAACTAAGCGGGGATTCATTTCACACAATTGGAGACGATACGGATTCGCTAATGAGTCATGCCTCAGACACCATATTGCAAGCAGAGAGGGTAAAGGCAGAAGTGCTCGCATCAATAAGAAGAACAGCAAAATTGACCGTGTTACTCTTAGAGGCCACAGGAATAGTACTATACGAACAACTAACAGAGCAGATGATAAACTCGAATACCACCAGAACCTAGAGCTATCTGAGATTAGAAATATCAGGTATGGTAAGTTAGAACCTACTATGTATATTAGTGATTTACCACACCTAGAATGGTTACGTAAGTACATCGATCCTAAGATGTATTATCTAGATCTTAAGCCATTAAATGAATTACAAGACATGCTTTGGGTTGGTCATAAAGAGGTTGCATTACTACCACGTTTTGGAGGCAAAACCGTGACATATCTAGGCATGACTGTAAAAGAGATAGCAGAGCGAAGACAACCGCATTTAACTATATGTTCACCCAAGAGACCAAAGGTGTTATATGAGGCTGTAGCCAAACCCATCATCAAATCAGCCCCGTTCAGAAAGGATTATGGGGATATAATCAGAGTGGATGAAGGTAGAACCCAAACAAACAAAACAGATCTGGTTATGAAATTACATGATGATTATGATTATCCATATGTAGATCCGGTATATAGGGCAGCTAGTAGAGAGACTGATATAATCGGGAACCACCCAATGCATATTCATTTTGAAGATCCAACTCAACACGAGACGGTAGCAGGTACTAAGAAACTGATAGAATGGTATGGTGATGTATTAGAGCCGATGTTGAGTTTAGATGATGATATTGAGTCTAGATTAACAGCCACCACCACAAGAAAAGGAAGAAAGGATTTTGTTAATTATTTGTTTGATGATGGATGGGATGAGTTTAGGTATGCGGCTGTTATTTTAATATCGGGTAGATGGCCAGTTTATACTGACATGGTGTTTAAAGACCACATAACACGATCAGGTCAGAAGAAGAGGAAATTGGATTATATAAGGAAAACAGGTGAATTTGAGTTATTCAATCCTAGATGGAATCTTCAGACCTTACTTGAATTATCTATTAAGAAACGCAGTTCGTTTATGAGCCAAAGACAGAATACACCAATCAGCGTTGACAGTGATTTCTTAGAACCGCTTGATATTATATCAGCTATAGATAGAGTACACTTTGAAGGACAAGAGGTAATGATAATAGATCCTGCATTTGGTAAGTCCTCAGGGTCTAGTGAGACTGCTATCATAGTTGGTTTCTCTGTTCCCAATATAGATGATATATACGTAACTGAGATAGTAATTGATCGATTGCCTGGTACTAAACTAGTAAAGAAAGTGTATGATTTGTGGGATAAGCATAAGGTAAAATGGGGTAGAATCGAGAATGATTTTGTTCAGATTACTACTAGGCAGAACACCTATCAAGCATTGAGACAATTGCCTAATATGGGAGTGTTCTATAATAAGGGATATGGTGATAAACACGCAAGAGTACAGATGTTGGAAGAGCCATTAGCTATGAAGCATATTCATGTGTTTGATACTTGTACAGATCTGCATAAACTAGAGGATCAGGTAAATGGTTATAGTGAGGAAGCTGACATCAATCATGGTTTTGATGGATTAGATGTGTTGGCTTCGTTTCATAGATTAGTATCTAAAAGTGGTAGATTGTATGCTAGTTCATGGACATCAAGAAGATGATTTACATAATGGTTATGTGAGTATGGTATAGATGACGGAACATTTGTGTTTACCTAAGATGAATCTCGACGGTTCATCCGATATCAGATTAGCGGGAGATAAGCCAATCGATTGTGGTGTCTGTGGTAGAGCCATGACACTTAAAGAACACCTCGATAATATGGAGAAGGTAAATGACTAGCTCTACTCGATATATCTATTCTAAACTAGATATCAACATGGCTGCCTTCAGGTATTGGCAGGATAAACCTAGAGAAATATTAGAAATGCTGTACTATGATACAGCAATGGGTTACTATATATCAGAAGGATTCACTAGAGAAGCAATGCAACCAGGGTTCAAATTCGTTGATGATAAGGGAAACGAGTGTGAGAAATGCAAGACTCTAGATAAGAAGAGGATGAAACATCTAAAGGAGATCTATATTAAAGGCAGATCAGCTAGTAAATGGTTTGGTTATTCTGTTCTTATTAGATTAAAGAGAGAAGGAGAAACAACTGATCCCGAAATAGGGAATGATAATCCTGGTTACTTCTATTGGTTAGAAGATACTCATGTAACCGAGATGGATATAAAGAAGGGAAGCAAGGAACTAACTAAGCTATGGTTTAGAGATCCTGAGGAAATGCCTGTATTAGCAGCTACAGCAGAGGGCTTGATTAAAGTAGATGATGATGCTCTTAAGGATGTTAGGTTACTAGGCAACTATCAAAAGGAAATGGGTAAGTTCAGATCTACATACGAGCCTATTATAGATAATCTATTGTCGTATTCTACATTCATGGAGGAATTGACTATAGGTATAGTGAGAACCTATGGAGGCTTGCGTATACTCATTGCACCTGCTAGATACTTTAAAGACCCAGTGGCAAAGAAAGAACTAATGGAAACTATGAACAATACAGGTCATAATTTTCTATTAGGTGGTCCTGATAATAAAGATGAAGGAGAATTTAAATTTGATATTAATTTTGGTTCTGGTGCACCACCGTTTAGTCCTGCTGAAGCATCTAAAGAGCTAATCAAACCAATTGCTATATTTGTTAAGATACCAGTAACTGCACTAAGCGGGGAGGAACTAGGACTAAGAGCAGGAGAGACTAATCGCCAATCATTCCTTAATTCCATGAGCGAGGAACAAAAGGACATGGATGATGATCTGGTTTGGATGACATCAGTAGAATTCAATGATGATCATATCATGGAACATGGATTAGAGTGGAATCCATTGGTTGAAGTAGATGAGACAGAATATCTGACCAATATTAAGACCAAGTTCGAGATATTCACTGCTAATATGCACATAGTCAAGGATCCTGTGAAATTACTCGCCTTTCTCGATCTAGATATAGAAATTGATAAGGAAAAGATGGAAGCGGATAGACTACAAAAGGAAGCCTTAAAACAAAGGTTAATGGAGGGTACTACGGATGACGGCAATACCAAGCCAAGCCCAGAAGGAGCAAAACCAACCGATACCCCCCAAGATCCATCAAAAGATGACGATCAAGAGGACTGAAGAATACCAAAGGGTTTCACAAGGTACTGATAAACCAATCAAATTGTATGTGTGTACTGTATTCCCAGGTAAGACCGAACATGAACACTTACCTAGTCCTGGTGGTAGATGTACTGACGATTGTGGAGAGAAAAAGACAATCATATCAGAAGAGATGGATTTTGTCAAACACAAGCTATCAAAGATCAAAGACCTAGAACCCCACTTCATATGGGTAAAAGCAGGAGAGTTCAGCCACAGACATTTGAAAGATGTACCGGATCCCGAGCAGATCAAACATCGTAACGTATATCTAGACAAAGTGCCTGATGGTGAATGGTTACTGGTATTAGATGCAGATGAATTATTGTTTGGTGCATTGACTAATATTCCCATAATTTTGAGAATATTGAATGCTAATCCTAGTATAGATTATTGTTTGTTATCTGAATTATTACCTAATGGTGAACTGAAGCTAAGACCTAGGCTGATAAGAAAGAGAGAGGGACTGATCTATGGAGGCCCTGATAAGAAGCATGATTATATCGAGTATACTAACCACCAGGGTTATGATGAATGTCCAGATTATTGTGATATTTGTACTGCCGAACATACATACAACTACATCGATGTCAATGCTGAATCACGTTCTTGGATACTTGATTTCCTAGGTTTCTTTCATTATAAGAATGGTTGGGCAATGGAGTTATATTCAGATGATGGAGAGGTTAAGTTTGAGTTACCACCTAATATGGTTCATCTAGAAAGAGATGCGGTGTTCCATTCTGGTCAAGATGATTATCATTGTTTTGTATGTGGTGAATTAACATTACCGCATTATGATGTTTGTATTAATCATCGGGATAGAATCAAACAACTCAGAGAAGACGAAAAGATATACAATATGTATAAGGAGATAGCGAGAGATTAAGATGAACGAATATTTAGAAATAGAAATTGATGGTAATATCATGAAATTAGAAATAACATGGTTTTCAAAAAGAGATCATAAACATGAATTTGAACAAGATCTCGATGATTGGAATCGGATTATTTGTTGGGCACCCAACATGCTCCCTATCGACAAAAATGAAGAGGGTGGATATACAGACATGTGTGGTTCTGTAGAAATGGAAGAAATCAATATAATAGGAGTAACGCAATAAATGAGTGAAGAATTACCACCAATGACAGGAGAACCCGCTATGTTTAACTTTGATAAGAAGAAAGTAGAAGAAGTTAAACCAGCAAAAAGAGCAGTATCTAAGGTTCATGAGAGATCAGAAGGAACAAGTGATGCTAAGAAGAAATTCATATGTGAGGGGTTAGATGCTAAGTGCACCTTTCCAGGTACTGATTTCAAGAGTGCCTATGTTAATCATATCAAGACTCATAAACCCGATGTCTTGGAGTTATACTCAGGAGATATCGTACAGCTTTGGCAACCATTCGGAGCAGGAGAATTGGTATGGGATGCAGAGAAGAATATCTATGTTAGTCCTAATCATATAGTGATACCTAAAGGGTTTAAATTGCATAAACTAACGGGTAAAGTAATATCAAAGACCGTGCCAACTAGGACACATGATGGAGGAATTAGGAGTATGGATTTTATGGAAGTAATAGTTAAAAGAGAGGGATTGAAAGAATGAGTACTGTACCGCCTGCAAGAGTAGTCAAGACAATTGTAATAGGATCGCATTCTAGAGTAATGGATCTAGGATTGACTGAAGAACAAGCAATGGATTTTGATGATATTGAATCCAATTTCAAGAGATTGCTCGAGGAACTTAATATAGAATGGGATACGATTAAAATAGAGGTAAAGAAATATGACTGATGCCGTAATAATACCACCTAAAACAGATCCACCACCTGCTGAAACACCACCACCTAGTGATACCTTCACCATAGAGGTAAAGGGATTAGAAGGATTACCACCTGAACAACAGAAACAGATCACAGATCAAATAGCAGCAATACAGAAACAATCTAATGCTACCGTTGCCGCACTTACCAAACAGATAGATACGCTTACCAAGAAAGTAGATAAAGCAGAAGCCAAATCTGATGATACACAGAAAGCGGTATTATTAAAACAATTAAAGGATGCTAAATATGATCCCGAAGGGTTTAAAACCCTTGATTTAACGAGCTTACAAACAGTGGTTAAAGGAATAGGCAAAACAAACACTGGAATTGTATTACCAAATAAAGAGGGTAAAGAAGACCCTTCATTCAACCCACATCAAGCCTTGGTCCGAAACATGAAGACAGGTAAACGAGAAGCGGCTTAAGGATATTCATAAATACTATACCCTCGGTATCTAAGGTATAGGTTAATTATATATGGCAGATCAAACCATACTAGCAAATAAGATGATGGAACAAGTTGTTCTAGAAGGAGAAAAAGATATCATAGATCGATATACCGAGATATTTGAAGTCGAAGGGACTGATATGATTGGAGGCCTAGGTGTAACTACAACTGGAGCAACCGCCCCCAAAGTTGATTTGGTTGCCTCTGGTGAAGTGTTTACAGGAGTATTACTTGGGTATGCTTTTCCACATGAAGCAAAAGCCAATTATTCATTAGGAATCACATTAACACAAGCAAAGAAAGCCAAAGTGCTAAGGAAAACAGGTGGAAGAGTCACAGTACAGATGTTACTAGATCATACCACAACCACAGCCAAAACCGCAGCGGTAGTTGCAAAAGGAGCAGCTGTATTTGTAAGTCAGACCAATGATGGGCTGATAACCACCACATCACCAGGAACCGGATCTTTAGTATTAAGAACATTTGTTGGTGTACTTGCTGATGATCTAGGATCGTTTACAGCTAATAAAGTCGTGAGGGTGAGGATTTAGATGTCTACCGCACAACTAGGGACCAAGTATGAAGTAGAGCCAGCGGTTCTAACTGCAATCTCTGCATTCCTACAAGATCAGGTAAGATATGGATCATTAGCATTTCAAACAATTCCTGAAGAGATGAGTCTGTCTCCCACACAACAAGCATATGAATGGCATAAGAAAGACTTCAATATTGGTATTGGGTTTGAGTCTGATGTAGTCAGTCCACCTGATAGTGAAGGAAGCCTAGAACGAAAAGAGATTTCCACACCAATAGTATTCAGCAATTATGGATTCACTTTTGATCAGTGGAGACGAGTCTCCAAATCTAGGTATGGATTACAAGAACGTCTTATGGATCAGATAGGAGAATTACGAGTAAGATCTGATTTGATTACTTATATTGGTGATACTAAATATAGTATAGATGCTCTTGGTACTGCCACACCTGGAACTGAGATTACTACACAATTGAATGTGTCCTCGTTAACTAATATCGCTTCCACTTTTGGAAAGGCATTCAAGCAACTTAGATCAGCATTGAAATATAATGGACTTATTAGTGAACAGTCTAGTGTAATTATTGAAGCTAATCCTGACATCATGTCTGTTCTAGAAGGAGCTTTAGATACTAATCAGACAGGTAAGAACGGAAGAATGTTCCTAGAGGATATGCTAACCAGCAAATTCAAAGGATCTAATAGTCAACTACGAGAGAACCCATATCTAGCAGGATCATATACTGTTAATGCAGCAGGAGTTCACACTATTACTGAAGGAACAGATCATATTCTCATATATGTCCAAGATTCCAGAGTAATGAAACTAGTTACTTCTGATATGGAAATCCGAGTGGGTAATCTTGATGAGACCAAAGGGCAAACAGTTCAACCAGTTAAGAGATTAACAAGGAACGATGTTGAGCCTCTTGGTGTGCTTGTAGAAACAGATGTTGCAATAGCATAGGGATTTTATAATAGAATGACCCTTCATGCTGAGATCCTTGCAAGACTCACCTATAATACTGATGATATAACTAACCAGATAGTTGATGCATATGATATACTGTCTCTACATGCAGGTGCGGCTCTATCAGAGAATGATTCTGAAGATTGGGATAGAATAGCAAAAATATATGTATTATATCTTCTAAACCGATTACGGCTAGAACGGTTAGCTATGAAAGATCCTACAGTGGTTGTCCCTCCTGAGATGAACGAGGAAATACGTAAACTAATTGATAAGATGATACTAGAACCAGAAGATGAACCTGATAGGTTTTTTATGTCTAGCAATACACCAATAGAGAATTGGTATGATCCGATAACTCCGAGGTCATAGAAATGAGTCCTGTTAGAGAGAATATGGTTATGATAAACATAGGCTCGGATGGACATCCATGCTGGCTTTATTTTGAGTATCAGCACACCAATTATTTTAAAGCAAAAATACGAGGTTTTTACACTACAATTCATGGATTTTTGCTTAGTAAATTCCGTAAGAAGACGGTCTTACAATAGGAGTATATAAGTATATGAGTATTGAAATTACGTCAGGGACTGTGGAAGGTGTCGATGATATACGAGAATCATTAAGCCGTGCAGTTCTTCGGGGTGTTAAAAAAGGCATGTTATCCGCATTGGATACCTTTCTAGATACTATTGCATTTATGTCTGATTCTCAGAGAATTCAAGCGGGCAGGAAGGATAAGGGGATCCACATGCGTGAAGCCTTTGAAGATGTAGTTAATAATATAGTAGGTGCATTCACCAAATCAAGTAATACCAAAATCATTACTTGGGAACAGATAAAAACAATGACGGTTTCATTGGTGGATTATGCAGAACATCATTTTAAAGCCAGAGGGTTTTATGTTAGTCCTAGCAAACCTGGGACATTTCCTATGAGGGCCAGTAGGTTTCTTTTCATTGCGAGAAAAGAGATAAAAAAACAAATAGTAATATCACTTAGAAATGCAGGACTGGAACAACAAGCAGAGGTAGATATATCATGAGTACTGTAATACGAGCTGAGTTTGAGTTACAACAAAATTGGAATACTAATTTTGTATTTGCTACACTTAATAACTTACTAAACGCACCAAAGAACGAACAATTAACAGAGAAGCCTCCTATTATATTAGAAGATAATCTAATACACAATCCACCCACACAGACAGATAATTGTCTCATTGTCATTACAGGATCACAGGAAGGTAATAGTATAGAATTAGGAGAGGATCGTCATGTGGTATGGTTTATTGATGGTTATATTAGTTATGAATCTAGAATCGATAAAACCGATGAGATGTTATATGCACTAAAAGCGTATCTGACTACTCTAATGAATACCAATAATATTAATACTTCTAGAAACTGGCGTTGGGGGTTTGATACCACGTTGCCCAATTCTTTATTGATGGCTGGTAAATTGGCTTATGTTGTGAAAGCGACAAGAACGGATGTGAGTGCAATAGCATGAGTGAAATAGCAGTCCGTATTAATACATCAATGGCAGATCAGCAATTAGTTGATCTAGAAGCAAGAACAGTTCAAGCAGCTAACAGAAACGTTGCAACAGTAAACCGAGTAACTGAATTAGGATTACTTGCATTACAAGCTCAAGGAACAGCAGTAGATGCCACCTTCAGAATTCAAACAATGGCAATAAGAACCACAATTAATACAGTAATTCAAACCAGAGCTGCAATACGAATATCTAATCCATTACTTGCAGCAGAAACCATTGTTACGGGGGCCGTTGCATTATATCTATTATATGAACAACTACAAGCAATTGAGTCGGGAAGAGCAGAAGTATCAGCCCAATTTGCAGCACAGTATTCATTCCTTAGACAAGCAGGAGGAGTATATCTTTAATGTCAGAAACACAACTAACCAGTCAACTAGGTTGGCTACAAGAAGCAACCTATGCAGTAGATCCCGCACAAGATACTAACCAGGGATATAAAATAGGTAAGAATGTAGTAGGCAACTTCCCAAGAGTAAAACAAGAAGTAACCATTAATCACAACAATTCATATGCTCCATCAGAGAGAGTAATTACTAAACACATTGTTCAGGACAACATAGCATTTGAACCAGTCAATTGTCTACCACTGAAATATATGTTCACCAAGAATGATGGAACTGGAATAACCGATGATGGAGGAGCTAATTTAACTGATGGAACAAGAACAATAAACCCTGTTAGTGATCCCGTTACACCCAATGAACAAAGAGCTAGTTGGGCATGGAGAAAAGACAGAGGTAATTCTACTGAGAATCTAAGGGACCATATAACCGGCAATATGATGCTAAGATTAACAGAGACACTTAATATTATTGGTGGTCCTGATCAGCGATTAATAAATGGTTTTGATTATCTAGGTAAGAAGAGAGTAACCCCTGCAACAGATGTTTCCAATCCTCCTATTTATCCAGGCAGTGCTAATGATTCATACAAGAAGGATTCCAATACTATTGTTACCTGGGATAATGATAATCTATTACCACAACTAGTACAGACAACTTGGTCAGTATCAGCAGTTCCTCAATCTCATCCTGCTGATGCTACACCAATACAACATAATGTAGAACGAGTGACAACTGGTAATTTTACTTATGGTGCTACTGTAAACATTAGAAGGGCAGGGGGGTTCTCCAAACAATTTGATGTTGATTTCATTGATCAGTTGGATAATAAGAGTTCGTATAATGATTTGAGAATTAAGATATTCAATACTGCAAGTAATTTCAAGGATGTGACATTAGGTGGTTGTACCATAACTGACATACGGGAAAATATAATAATAGAATCTGATTTTGTAGCCCATCCAACCTATCAGATTACTTTGGTTCCGTTGACTTTGGTATACACGTTCAAGGATGGTTTAAATAAAACCACCTTCTATAATCTATGAGGTGATATGATGAACGGTCAGAACAAAATGATTTTAGGGTTCATAGGATTTGTATTGATTCAGTGGATATTCTTTATGTATATTTTAAGGATAATCGGAGAAGGGAGTTTTGTATAGATGGTACTACAACACAAGGAGAATTTTGTTACATGGGATAATATAACTGAATTCACAGATATAAATGATAGCCAAGTAGTAACTAATTCAGATCCTTGTTTTTGGGATGATGCTTTACCATCTGAAACAAGAGTAGCAGGAGTAAGAACTACTACCTTACCTGCTGTGTTTAGTGGATCTTCTGTAATTACCTTGTATGGTAGGGTAAAAGGAGCTTTTGGAACAGGTGCAGGAATAGGAATCTGGTTATATGATGGAACCACTTATGTAGGAATGCATCCTATATTCACAGCTTCTGGTTTCTTTTTAGGGGTTGCGGGAACTGCTGGTGCAAGTAAAATTGCTAATACAACTAGTGACGATACTGAAAAAGCATATTGGACCTTTAATCAATGGTTTTGGATGAGAATAGTAATTAATGGAACCAGTGTAACGTTTTATTATTTAGATAGTAATTCCACCGTTAAACCTAATGATTCTGATTGGCTAGAAGCAACCGCTATTGCAATTACTCTAGGTGGTGCATTAGGTATTATAACTCAGATCGGTGGTGTGTTTTCTGAAACAGTAGGAAATCTTAGCGATTCATTTATTGATGATATAGAAATAGTTGTGGGTGAAGGCATACCAATTGATAACGCCATAATAGATGGAGAGAATATCAAACTATCTTCTGTATACGTTAAGAAAACTGTAGGACAAGTAGGGAGTTCAGGTAGAATAACTTATCATGATCCATTACGAACTTTAGGCCCAACTGTGGAAACAGCACATCGAACCGTTACAACTATTTCAGAAACTAAATTCAATACAAGAATGATTCAAGGTGAGATAATTCATACTGATACGATGACCAAAGAGATCATGATTAATGGAGTAGAATCCAAGTTGGGGCGAACTCTAGCTAATTACAATCCCGTATTCATGGAAGGAGTTGTAGAATACATTAAGGATAACACTATGTATAAACAACCTATAGGAAACGAAGTATCTCCTGTATTCTCTTCGTATGGTAGTCTAGAAGATAAGTTTGTAGTGTTCATCAAGAAACGTCAAAAGGAATATAAATGCGGTTTATCATCAGTTGATTACACGGAAGAAGATGGAACGCCAGATACACCCGCCGCAACAAGTGGAGCTATTGAGAATACATTTTTCCTAACCACTGATGGTTTTCTTCAAGCAGATAGAGCTTACACAGTTCGGCCCAGCGGTGTTAATGATAGATTAATACTTAATTTTCAAGCATTGATAAAGGAAGATTCTGTGATAAACAAAGCAACAGTCACAGTAAGAATAAGAATACCGGTCAAATCAGAGTTTAGAAGAGAAGGTACACAAAGACCACAGTTCATGATAAATGATTTCGATGCAAACGTATTTAGGAACTGGACTGGAGATGTTAGAGGACTTTCAACAGGTGGAGAAGTTAGATCAACTAATGGGCAAGGTCATGAGGATATAACCGGATTCGCACAATCTAAAATTCTAGAATTAGTTGTAACGATTCCGGATGATCTACCGGCGGGTGTGCAATCAGATTATTTTAATGTAGGTGCTGTTAATGCTAATGGGTTCAGACAAACTGATGTTAGTGTGGGGTTTGCCCTAGGTTTTCAGCAAACTCTTCCACTTTCTTTCATCATAATAGAATCAGCAGAAATTAAATTCGATTTAGATATAGATCAAGAATATAATATCGGTGTTACTAAAATACAAACCGTAAATGATCATAACCTTGTATTTTATCCTAATGCAAGTATCTCATGGATGGATGAAGATGTAAGAAATGATGGAATAAGCGGGGGTGGTATAAGCGATGATGATGAAACAATTGGGGATGCCTTTTTTATCACAGATAAGATAAGTGACATCATCGGAGCATTTTGGGTTGGTTCTGGAATGGATCAGATAATGAATCTCAATGTAACGCTAACAGAAGAAGTTCCGGACATTGAAGATCTAAGAAGGGTAATGATCCTACAATATATTCAAAAAATAAAAGAGTTATTCGGAGCTATCTATTTTGTATCGTATACAACAGATCCTACAAATGATTTACCAACTTTCAATGTGACTGATGCACCTGTTAATAGTGGCATGATATTAACAGATGCCGATTTTATAGAGCCAATGCGGCAAGTAAATTATAAAATAGATAGTTCTAAAGAATTATCTATACTGAAAATTATTGGTAAAGATGGACTTGTTGGAACTGCAGCAATCGCACCCGAACACACACCAGAATTAGGGCTTGAATCCATACAGATATCCAGACCAGATATTCACACATCTAGACAAGCGGCCGCATGGTTGACGAAGAAAAAACTAATCTATACTAATGCTTATCGTTATTTCACTTGTAGGATTAATTATGATAGAGCTAATCAAGATTACAGTATCTTAGATATAGGAAAAGAAGTGGGAATTAAAAACCCTGCAGATGGGTCAATAGTCAATCATGTATCAGGTGCGAACGGTAGATTATTACTTTATCAGATGGAGTTAAATCGTAATTGGGGTAATGGTTATTCTAATTATATAACTCTAATATTTCAACAGAGGTTTTTCACATGAGTGAAGAGAAAGACAAACATCTAGGTATTGATAGATTATTCAATGCAAAGACTAATACAAAATTCCATAATAGACTTAACATTGTTGATGCCGATCTTACAAGCAACCAGTTCAGACCTGCTAATCAAACTAAAGATAATATTATCATTCCAAGAAATAGAACTCATGACTCTGATGATAATCATTTGATTGATGATGAGAAGGCAATTGTTGAGAACTTGAGTGAGTTATTATCTGCCGGTGTGATTACAGGTGGTGCCATTATTGATGGAGGATCTGAGACTATTAATGTTGCAGCCGGTACAGGAATGATAAGAGTATCTAGTACTCAGACTTCACAACTAATTCCTGTAGTATGGGATGCAGAGACATCTTTAGCAATACCAACTGATACATCAAGACACATAGGAATAGAATATAATGCAGGTTCTCCAAGAGTTCTGATAGGTACATCAGATTCAGATTTCAATGAACACGATAAGTTTCATCTAGGCGATGTGGTTAATGAGGGAGGAACCTTACATGTTCAGAATATTCCTCATGCTGTAGCTGATGTAATTGCTCATATGATTGAGAGGATGGTGCAGACTCAAGATCCTATAAGAGGAACCGGATTAATACTAGGAGAATCTGCAGACGCAAATAGAAGAGTTACCGTAACAGCCGGTACTATATGGAATAGAATGACCGAGCATATTATATCTGCTATTGATACTGATCCAGGAGGAACAGGATCTACTTTCGATATTTATTATAGGAATAGTCCTAGTGGATTTATCAAGGTGGCTGGTCAAACTCAATGGGATATGGATAGTTACGATGATGGTTCGGGCACATTAGCCACTCTGTCTTCAGCTAATAAGAGAGCTGTTCTATGGTTCTATATGGAATTTGATGGGGCATTGGTTGCTCAATATGGTAGGGCAGAATATAATACTATGGGTGCAGCAGAGAATGAAGCGGTTCCTCTTACTGCACCAGATAGGATATCTGAACATGCAATTTTGATTGGTAGACTTATATTCCAGAAGGACACAACCCCCGCTGAACAGGTAGATACGGTGTTTACCATTTTTATGACTGGTACTGGTGTGGTTGATCACGATGGATTGGGTAATATTCAACCCGATGATCATCATACTAAATTCACAGCAAATGAAGCAATCACAGCAGTAGAAGGAGCAGGTTTAGCATTAGCATCAAGCAAAGTTATTACATCAGCAAACGAGGATCTAATATTTCTATTTGGTCGAGCTGGATTCAATTCTATCAATACCGATCGCATGACCCTCGCACACAGGGATATGAACAATGATACTGATTATGCAATTTCACAAAATGCGGTAGGAGATACATTCATCAATGCAAAGACTGGAAGAAAAGTATGGTTCTTGATTAATGGTATTACTGGAATAATGACTTATAACGCATCGGGTTTACAGATGGGTCTTGCCAATGCAAGAATTACTGAATTCAGTACAGATGGTACGATGGGAGGTAATTCAGATACTGCTGTTCCTACTGAGAAAGCAGTAAAGACCTATGCTGATACTAAGGTAACAGGTGCGGGAGCAATCGCAGCAGTAGAAGCAGCAGATCCATTAGATTTGGCTGGTCAATTAATCATTAGCTCTGATTCTACACAACTAACGATCAAAGACACTTCAACAGGTAGAAGTGCTACTATGACTATGGGAACAGCAACGACCGATCCTGTTATATTTGATACGAATAATGCATGGTCGTTTGAAGTTGACAGTGCTGAGGCATTTCTAATTAATCTAAGTGGGACAATAATTTCACAAAAACTCCATATATTTAATAATCAGATTGGTAGCAAAATGACTCCCACTGTTGATTTGGAAATGTTAAACGACTCAACACTTAAACCAACTACTTCCACATGGGGTATTACTCCATCTAGTGCAGAATTTAAGAAAGAGGTTGAGGACGTTACCGATGGTCTAGCCAAACTAATGAATATCAAGGTAAGAACATTCAAATACAAAGACGTGTATGATATGGCTAAAACTCACGATATGGATACTCGACACATGGGTTTGATAATCGAGGAAGTCGAGCCACATATACCTTCTGCAATCAAACCTGCTAAAAGACATTATAATCATCGTATGGTTGACAAAGGAAAGATTGATGAGAAAACACAAGAACCAATTTTAGAGGAAGTGTTTGATACTCTTGATACTAAATCTCTTAATATGCACGACATCAACCTAGTTCATATCAATGCTACTCAAGAACTATATGAATTGGTACAGACACTAACAGCAAGAGTAGCAGAATTAGAAGGAGTAAAATAAGATGACAGAGGAAATTGATTAAATGAGTGTATGGACTGATCCAATTATTATCCCACCTGTAACAATTGTTTACATGGGATTAGGATTTTTAATAAACAAGATAATAGATAGAAAAGCAGGTAAACATTTGTCTGATCTAGAACGATTAAACTATGTGGGAGATAAGGGAGTTGATACTTTAGTCATGCATGGTAAGAAAGTAAAGGGAACCATGAAAGCCATAATGTCTGATGATAAAGAATTACCATCGGAAACTATTCCAGGTATAAACGATAGTATTAGCAATACTGATGGAGAAGATGCAACAGTGGGATTGATATTGTCGGAGATGCAATTGGAGTTAGATCATATAAAAGATAAGATGATAAAAGCAGGAATTGATATTAATAATGGGGATGAAACTATTGATCCTTAGGTTTCCACTTGGTTAGTTTACCTTTCTTTATTTCTTCTCTTGCTTCATCTAGATCTTTCTCTAGTTCGATACTCTCTTGATTCTCACATATCGTACAGATATAATCAAGGGCTACTTTTACATGCTCTGTTCTCTTTTCACATCTAACACAATAGAAATGAAATTTGCGTTCAGCTTTCATTTCTTCAATCTCCTTTTTCTCAGACTAGAATTTTGATATGCGATTGGAGAATATGTTTTAGTCTTTTTCTTTTTTGGTTTCTTCCATTCAGGAGGTATGTATTCCTCAACAATGCGGATAACCTTAGTTGTATGCGAAGTCATGGAACCACCTTATGAATATTTGAATGAATTTTTACGCCACACGAAGCACAATAATAAACCCAATTATATGGATAATCTTCAATTTGTCTTACTTTAATATAAGGAGTATTTATCTTACATCTGAGCCAAAATCCAATTTTGCGTATTTTGTTTCCTATACTCAATTTGTTACCTCCTTCCAACAATCTAAACAATAATGTCTTATCCGTTCTTTATAAACATAAAGACATCTGGGACAGCCTTTTCGTATAGTATTGGAAATCTGCAATTTTGGAATCGGTGCGACTTCTAGATCCATGCCTGTCATTTCATTTAGTTTGGCTATACGCTCATTTTCAATCTCGGCGTGTTTTTCTTCCATATGAATATCATAATTATCCTTAACCACTGTTTCTTGACAGTGTTCACATGTTGTATTGGCTATCTGCGAAGTTGATAGACAAGTAACTCTTTTGCAATATCCCTCTGGTGGAGGATAAAATCCATGTTTGGGTAATCCACAATTATTACATGTAGTGCTTGCTTCACGCAATTTTATCCAACTCCTCTTTTTTACAATTATAGCATAGGTGTTGATATTCATCAAGAAGCTTGTTTCCTACTGACCATAATTTTTTATGTCGATTGCATTTTTCACAATTTACTTTAATTGGTTTTGAATCATCAACAAATTCATTATCGAGTTTAGTTGACACTATACGCCATACTCCTTCTTAATCTGAGGTACATATAATAAATCTGCTTGGTAATCTAATTCCTTTCTTACTGCATATCTAATAAATTCTGAATCTGTAGCAAACCCCATTTTACAACTAATGTCAGTTATTCTATTTAACAAATGTCTACCAAAATTAGTACTTCTGGTGATATTTGGTTTCGATTTATCTCTTAGTCTTCTACCAGGAATTCCTACATTTCTCATGTCTTCTATCATCCCATTGGCCCCCTACGTTTATATAATCTCAACCTGTTATCTGATATGACAGGTATCTTAATAATAACTCCATCCTCGAAACCTTTCTGTAATACTATTATTATCTGTAATCTAGTTAGACCTCTTGTTATATTCCTTGCTATTATTTCCTGCCTGGTTTCAAACACGTCCTGAGATATGGAATTGATTACCATATTATACTGTGCTTTATTCATTTTAGGTGCTCTTTTACCTAAGGCGGTTAGCTCTAGTGCTTCTCTATAATCACTCATTTCTTATTCTCCTGTAAACTAGCTACCAACCGACCTATAAATGCGAATATATCTGAATCATATTCTTCAATGATTTCAACTATTTTTTCCATGAATAGTGTCATGTCCTCAGTAGGATTATTATGTGTATACGAAATATATACTTTACCGATAGCAATTAATTTAAGATTAGTTGGATCGGGATATTCATCAAACTTCATTTCTTATTCTCCTTCAACCACTGCAAACAGAAGGCTTTGAACCTGCCTTCATCCATTGCCGACCGATAAGCATTTCTCAGTGCTTTACCCATTGCTTTCTGTCTAGCAAAAGACTCTTGCAGTGGACACTCACCCATTCCCAATCCATCAAGATCCTTTATATTATCGTGAATGATTACCTTTGCATACCAGATACCATTAACTTCAACGATAGTATTTGTGGTGATTGAATAGCCACCACGCCCTGTAACTAATGCTTTGATACCTGCATAACTGACACCAGTAACAGTACGCACTCCAATCTTATTACCTTGTTTGTCTTTAATATCTACGTCAAACTGATAGACATACTCATCTATCATTCTACCTTTGATCTCATCGATTATCTGATCTTCGTCTCTCTGGTCCATTAATTGATATTGATCCTTTGGTTCAGTAACAGCCAATTGCGACCCCTCTTTAGTTGATACACGACCCCCTCCTATATCTTCCGAGTGCACTAAGGGTTTATCGTTGGCTGGTGGTTTTGGTGATACTTGCACAACCCTACAATACTCACAAACCAACCCTTCTTGTGTAACATAGTTTACAGGGTGCTTACATTCAACAGTCTCTAGTTTAGCCTGTTCCACTACCGGTATTGTACTGGAAGGGACCTCAAAATCCTGTATTAATACACTATAATCTATTGTAGGATCCTCAGGTACATTACCAACCTTACCCACCTTATTCATTTCAACAGGAAAGATATAATCCTTACCTACCTTCATGGTCACAGGTAAATCTCTTGGTTCTATTGTAGTTTGTAGAATGAAAACATCATTTGTATTTTTAT
>SDBS01001807.1_pt1 | contig 21575 bp, 19 predicted proteins | sample 2277091 | NCBI WGS metagenome assembly SDBS01 (sample SAMN10404972, study PRJNA504765) | marine sediment metagenome | isolation source: marine sediment core GS10_PC15, 163 cmbsf | place: Arctic Ocean: Southern Knipovich Ridge | collected 2010
ATGGCTGCAGCTACGGTGGGGGCGCAAATGTGGGGTAGAACGCGGGCCCATTTGAAAGAGTTGGAAGAAACCAAAGGCCTCAACGCGACAGCGTGTAGACTAATGGCACAGCTAGAGCTAGGTGAAAAGGGGGACGAAGATCAGTATCACGCTTGGATTGAAAAAGCATTTGCTGCGAAGGCAGACCCAACCTGGATCTGCAGCGGTTGTCACAACAAAAAAGATGAATGGCACCTTATGTGCGATGAGTGCTGCGGTGTTGACACGTACAAATGGGCCTAAATAAAATCAATGTCCTTAATTATGGTTTGATAAAAAGATTGTAGTCTGGCAACTTTAATGCTACAAGCTGGTTTGGTTGAGATATTATTAGCACTAGGAGTAAGGTATGAAGAATTCAATACTAAAAATAACATCAGCTGCGGCTATTGTCGTGACCTCGGTATGTGGTTTCAGTGGCGCATCTGCCTCAGATAACGACCCTGAGGTTGCGGGTGTATCCGCAAAGTACTTTGTGTACGACGAACAGAGAAGGTGGTTTGACGATCACCCTGATTCAGACAAACATTTTGTTGAAAAAGTCGGATACCTAGCCGGGGAGGTAGGTACTCAAACTACGGCAAAATACAATAAATATAGAACTGAAGTGCTACCAGCGCACCAATCCCAGTTGGAAGCACTAGAAAAGAAGTTTGATAGCAGTAAATATAAGGAACTTAAGCGAAAAGTCCAGGGTTCTGAAAGTCCCAGTGAACATGATGTTAAAGCACTTGGTGACATCAGAGGCTTGAAGGATGCTGTTATCTTGAAACGAGCCGAGGTGGCATTTCTTGAGGACGAGCAGGAAAAAAATAAAGAGGTGGCAGAGTTGGTTAATGACGTACCTATATTGCTGCAGCAATGTTTTGCTTTGGTAGTCGAGTCACCGAACACCGTTTCCACATCCGAAGACATCGCGTATGTGGATGGTAAACAAAAATACCATACTGTGCTGAATGTTTCGGGTTTGAAGGATGAGCAGTATAAGGATATGGTCACTTTGTTCAACAAGTTTGACCAAATTTTCTCCCAATATTTCAAGGAGTTGCATGAAGCTAAAGCCGAGCTATTGGATCAAGGGAACGCTTCTTTGTCGTTTAGGAAAACTAGTTTCATAACGGGCCCAACTAGCAAACTTATGGAGCAATTGATTGCCGGGTTGGGCAAAATACTATCACTCCCTCTTCAAATAAATGAGCATTATCCCGAATTATCCTCATATGAAGTGGTGGCACGCACCTTCATGGTTGGTGATATTAGGGACCACAGTTCAGATGTTAAGCGTCTGACGCCGAGAGTGGAATTGTATGATACTTTCGTGGAGGCGGTGGAGGCTTTTCAAAAAGAGAGAGAAGCCCATGTGGAAAAGCCAGACGATGCTCCTGCTGAAGCGCTAGATTCAGACACATCGGGGTGATGAATTAATTGACTTAGTTGTTAACTTATCCGGCTAGCACTAGGTCGCATTTTAATTCTATTAAAAGGGCCCTGGATTATCAGGGCCCTTTTTTATTGTGGCCAATAATGTGTTGCCTTAGGTAAACTCAATGTTCTGAACAGCTGGGTCCATGATGGTTTCCAGGGATGCGAAGCTATCGACACCGGATGTCATGCCCACTAACATAAGCGAGCTACCGTTGGTGAAGTTAAAGGTTATGACCCTGTTATTGCCGGACACGGAGTCGACTGCTGCGTCTAGGTCTTCTATAGAATCTACATCTCCAGAAAATTGCAGTATGTCGTTGGCAGCAAAGTCCAAGATCTTGTCGTGAGCTGTGCCATCGGAATCGAGTTCGAAGTAGAAAGTGTCGGCTCCTTCACCGCCAATTAGCATATTGTTGCCACTGCCGCCGGCGATGAAGTCGTCGCCATCGCCGCCATAAATGCGGTCATTGCCGTCGCCACCATATAGGCTATCTTCATTGCCATTGCCTTTTATAAGATCATTGCCTGCAAAACCGATGATCAGGTCACGGCCCTCGTCGCCTTTTAGGTGATCATTTTTCTCAGTGCCGCCAATCCTATCATAGGCCAAAAATATGTGTTCTTGAAGGTACTCAATATCAGTATTGAGTTTAATGATATCAGACAGAGTGGTGCCCTCGACCTCAGCAATTTGCTCGGGGGTTAGGCGATTTTCGTACCAGAATCTGTCACCATCCCGCAATCTGGTGAATTGATCAACCAAAATGGTATGGAATAACTCACCTAACATGGACCCATCCGTGTGGTCTTCAGCTAGGCCGCCCACGAGGACGTCAATGTTGTCAACAGTGCCATAGAGTTCTTCCAAAGCATTTTGCAGGTCCATATCAGAAGTAATATCTGCAAAATCACTCACTGGATCCAAACCATAGTCAGTCCGTACAGTATTATAATCTGGCAGACCGTGTTCACGCCCCCGTTGAATGTTGAGGGCGGCGAGGTCAAAGCCGCCTGCCCCTGGTGGCCCGAATAAAAAGTTGCGTACGTCGTCTACGAACTGGGCATCTACTTCTTCCGACATGTTCTCGGCCATGCCCCGTAGTATCGAGTCAACTCCACCTTCATTGACTAAACGGTCTGGTCTAAAGAAAGCATCCCGCAATTCTAGGTGACCAAACTCGCTCTCATTACCAAATTCATCCACCCGCAGAATAGTTGAAGATAGCAAGGTATGCCCCAGGCGATAAGCCGCTGTGGCAAATACGTTGGCAATGCCTGGATCAATGTTGGGGTCGTATCCTGTGTATTCCGGCAGAGCATTTTCGCCCAATAGTAGAGGCAAGAATTCATTGTATGTAATAGCTTGAATTTTAGCTTCAACCATCATTTTGGCTTCTTGATACAAGGTTTCGGCATCAAATTCAGGATTGGCTGCCGCGATTTCGTCCACCAAACGATTATGTTCGCGCACAAATAAAACGTGGAAGGACGTAAGCCCAACATTTTCATTGGCACGGACATCGCCAGCAAGGAATAAATTGGTGTTGTCATCACCACCCGCATTGGGGAACCCGTCTTGGTTGTAAGGTAATAAATCACCATCGCTGATTTTGAGTTTGCCGCCTTCATCACGTAAAAACTCTTGGCGCGCTTGATCGGAACCATAAATCATCGAAGCATCGATAAACGCTGTAATGCCATTCACTTGTTCACGCGGTGAATCGATTCCAGTAGTTTCATCAAATCCAGAACGCGTGAGGGGGATTACAGCCTCGCCAGTCATAAATGGGTCAAAATAGGGGTCCCCCAGAGGTACAGCAATATCAAATGCTTCTGGGGTGGTTGATGATTGCGTAAGCGTTATATCGTGGTCAACAAACTGTCCCCATAACCACAGTAAATCATTAGCGCCTTCCTCATTTGGAATGGACTCTTCCTGGTCAAAAATTACGTTGCTAATTTCTCGCGCACTAGGTCTGTCCTCACCTGCAGGGCTGGAAAAACCATCACCATAGTCAACGGTGGTAAACCTTAAAAACCATTCATCAGTACTTCCAAATTCTGGTTCAGTTAAATTATTGTCTAAACCATCAATAGTTCTGTATTCAGTCATTATAAACACCCATTAATAACATACTCATCTTAAGTATATATTGTTTATATTGATAAACTATTAATAGCCGGGCACAAAAAAACCAGTGATCAGCATAAGCCGGGCACTGGTTAATTTTGCGAGGTTCTCTACTAGCCCCTTTATGAGGCTAGAGATACCCTTAAGTGATTGGCTTTATTCAGAAACTTCTGCCTCTTTACCGCCCTCGTAAAGTCCAACGTCGTGACCTTCGCGAGTTAGGCTGACATCATCACCGCGTGCAGCTGCTTCTGCCGCATTCTGTTCTGCGACGCGAGCTTCACACTCAGCGTGTTCACGAGATGATTCAGAGAAATTCTTGTCACAGTCTTTTGCCCAATCAGGCTTGTCTCCGTGTGCTCCACAGGCTGTAAGAGCTAAAAGAGAAAATAATATCGCACCCTTTTTATACATTTCAATTTTCCTTTAATTTAGTTAAAAAAGAATATACTTTTAGAAGGTATGACAGCCTATGGGATCTGTCAAGTTCTTATTGTTGTTTTCTGCGGCATAGAGGACTTAACCGAACTGCTGCAACCGGTAATTATTGAAAGCTATTGATGGAATTTTTGCAAGAGATTGTCCTTAGGGACGTAATTTTTTTTCTAAAAGGGCTAGTGGTGGGGGTTGCAGTTGCTGCTCCAATTGGCCCAGCTAGTATCATGTGCATTCGACGCACCTTAAATCACGGGACTGTGGTGGGTTTAGCATCAGGATTGGGCATAGCACTTGCTGATACTTTTTATGGTTGTATTGCTGGTTTTGGGATGACCTCATTAGATGAATTTATTGTTGAATGGTTTACCAAATTACGTTTTATCGGGGGTATTTCATTAATTATCTTAGGGGTGGTATTCTACGTTTTGAAGCCCCCAGCCACTACGAAGAGGCGTAATATTGAGGGGGTATTTCAGGCATGTATTTCAGGTTTTGGGGTGACATTGGCCAATCCATTGATCCTTATTTTGTTCGCAGTTGTTTTTACAGCGCTAGGGCTAGACCAGTTCAGCAAGGACATTGACCTAGTCGGCTTTCTAATTTTGGGAATATTTAGTGGTTCAATGCTGTGGTGGATTGCGTTGTGTGGGGTGTTGGGGATATTTCATGCTAACTCACATGTTGCCACCATGACTTGGACAAATAAATTATCTGGCATTATGATTGCTTTGTTGGGAATTTACACGATCTATGGCATGTTTTAAGGGTTATCTATTCAAAGATAATAGTCTTATTGCCGCTTACGAAGACACGATCTTCAAGGACTAATCGTAGAGCCTTGGCCAAAACTATTTTTTCCACATCACGCCCGGCATGAGCCATGTCATTGGGACTGTGAGTATGATCCACGTTAGTAACATCTTGGGAAATAATTGGTCCTTCGTCGAGGTTGTTATTAACAAAATGGGCAGTGGCTCCGATTATTTTGACTCCGCGATCATGGGCTTGGTGGTAGGGAGAAGCACCAATAAATGCCGGCAGAAAGGAGTGGTGAATATTGATAATTTGATTATGGTGTTCCGCGACGAAGGCTGGTGTCAGTATGCGCATATATTTAGCAAGCACTATGTAGTCGGGGGTGTATTGTTTTAGCAGCGCAGTGACCTCTTGTTCATGGTCTTCTCGAGATTTGTCTTTGTGATCAACATAGTGAAACGGATGTTCAAATTTATTAACCAGGGGTTCCAAGGTGTTGTAATTACTGATAACAGCCTGGAGGTTGGCGTTCATATCGCCATCGAGGCAGCGCACCAATAAATCTCCCAAGCAATGGGATTCCTTGGTTGCCATGATGACGATGTTTTTTTTGCGGGTGTCAGGCAAACTGATGCTAGCATTCTTGGGTAATTCGGAGGTTAAATTTGCTAGCAACTGTTGTTTATCAACTTCGCCAGCAAATTCTATCCTCATAAAAAATTGTTGATCATCGGGATTTACAAACTCCCAATTAGCAATAATATTGAGGTTTAAGCCATATAATATTCCCGTGACCTTGTAGATCAGGCCAGGGAGATCATCACAACTTATAAGCAGAACTTGTTGCATTGCTAGCTCCTGATAATCTGTGCAATTGTTTTCATACCGACATTTCGGCCACTGATTACAATAACTGTAGAACCAGTCATTTTTTTGATAGAGCCGTTCAAAATAGTAGCGATTACGATTGCTGCGGATGGTTCTATAAGGTATTGATGGTTGTCTAATATCCATTTGACGCCATTTATTACGTCTTGTTCGTTGGCCAAAACGACTTGATCGGTTCTGGTTTTTAAAATTTCAAAGCATTGTTCGCCAATGCCCCCTTCAATACCTGCAGCAATGGTCTCAGTTGCAGGAAGGGTAGTGATGGCCTCGCCTTTTTCAAGCGATAACTTCAATCCAGGGGAGGCTTGTAGTTGGCAACCTATCATTTTACAGTGTGGGATTTTATCCTTTGTATAATAGGAAAATCCTGCAGACAGCCCGCCACCACCGACGGGTAGAATAAAATTAGTTGCTTCGGGCAAATCTTCTAGCACTTCCACTGCAATGCTTCCACCGTTTGCTGCCATTACATGCGGATCTTCGAAGGAGGGTAGGTAAATAGCCTCCGTACCAGCAGCTTGGTCTAGGGCGAAGGCTCTTAGCCCTTCGGAACCAGGGGTGCTGGCCTTGATAACCGTGGCTCCCAGCTTAGTCATTCCTTGGTATTTGACCGCATCAATGTTGCTGGGCACATAAATTGTAGTGGCGATGTTAGCTTGGCTGGCTGCATAGGCGACGCCCAAACCGTGATTGCCGGTGGTGCAGGTAAATATTCCGGATTTACGTTCTTGCGGGGTTAGTTGTGCCGCTCTGAATAGGGCTCCCCGAGCTTTAAATGACCCGGTAATCTGGTTAGATTCAAGCTTTAGGTATACTGGTGCATCTAGAATTCCAGATAGTTGTGGAGAGAACTCTAGTGGAGTGCGACGAATTTTACCTTGCAAAAATTTACTGGCATCGTAAATTAGATCCAAGGACATGGGCACCATTTAAATTCTCCTAATTGATTGAGATAACAGATTCTATATGAAGATAATCCAAGGGTCATTAAAAAAGTTTTTCTACCTGTTATGTTTTTTATCCGAGAGTGCACTTGCGGAGTCTTCTGCCTATGGCGTAGACGCTACGCAAATGGGGATAGAATGGGTGATTCCTTTTGCGGGCATATTGTTATCTTTGGCATTAATGCCGATCATTGTGCCGCGGTTCTGGCATAGCCATGCTGGCAAGGTTGCTTTGTTTTGGTCCTTGGCTGTCATTATACCTCTGGCAATCACTCAAGGAATTGGGGTGTCAATTCACGAAATTCTGCATACCTATTTGCTGGAGTACATACCGTTTATTATTTTGGTCAGTACCCTGTTTACAATTTCTGGAGGGATTAAGGTTCAATTATGTTGGTCTGGAAAGCCAACGGTTAATACGGCATTGCTCTGTGTGGCTACCCTCTTAGCCAACTGGATTAGCACAACTGGTGCTGCTATGCTCTTCATCCGACCGCTGATTAACATGAATGCATGGCGAAAAAAGAAGACTCATTTGGTAATTTTCTTCATAGTATTGGTGTGCAATCTTGGTGGTTCACTGACTGCGCTTGGAGATCCCCCCCTATTTTTGGGTTTTTTGAACGGAGTAGATTTTTTCTGGCCTATGTATAACATGTTCTTACCGTTCATACTGGTTTCAGGGCCGGTGCTACTACTATTTTATTTGGCTGATATCTATTATTACAAGTCAGAAGATCTGACTACACCCCCCCCTACTGAGGGCACTTCTATTCAGGGATGGATAAATGTTTTTCTGTTATTGGGGGTGATGGCTGCCGTCATAGCGAGCGGCACTTGGAAATCAGGTGTTGAGTTTACTGTATTACACGTGCCCCTGAAATTGGAAAATATTCTGCGTGATTTGACGCTAATAGCTCTGGCCGTGACATCAGTCGTTTGTACCAGCCGTGCCATTCGCAGCTATAACCTGTTTTCTTGGGCTCCGGTTTTAGAAGTCGCCAAATTATTTGCGGCTATTTTCGTTGCTGCGATGCCAGTTATTGCTATTTTGCGCACTGGCAAGGATGGTGTTCTCGCACCTTTGATTGGTTTGGTGACACATAATGGTGAGCCGGTGAATTTTATGTACTTCTGGATAACTGGTGGGCTTTCGGCATTTTTGGACAATGCCCCGACTTATCTAGTGTTTTTCCACATTGCTGGAGGAAATGCCGAGATTCTATCGGGGCCATTAGCACAGACACTGACTGCAATTTCAGCCGGTTCGGTGTTTATGGGAGCTTTAACCTACATAGGTAATGCGCCAAACTTTATGGTCAAATCAATTGCTGAAATCAACAACATTCCTATGCCTAGCTTCTTTACCTACATGTTTTATACAATGGCAATCTTATTGCCACTGTTTATTGTGATTTCATATTTACTATTCTAATTCGCATCAGCCATACCAATTTCCCTCGGTTTGTGGTTTAATTCACATATGTGATCAAAACATGAGCTGTACAGGGTGGCATGGATCCAGCTAAAAAAAGAGAAAGATGTCCTGAGCATTACTGTCGGAGGTAGATGGCAGGCTACAGAGGTGAGTGGTGTGGATGATGATTTGCGCGCTCTGGACCTTTCTAAGATTAATACATGCAAGTTCAATGCTGCGAGTATTGAAGCTATTGATACGGCCGGGGTCTGGCTGATAGAACGTTTGTTATTCTCTCTTGAAACACGCAAAATTAAAACATCGCTTACTGGCATTGATAAAAAGCTTGCCGGTATGATGAAAGTGATTGAAAAAACCCCAATTAAATTGATCCCCAAGGAAGCTGTGCCCAATCCCTTTGTAATGTGGGTGCAAAAATTGGGGCAAGATACAATATCTGGGAGCAATACGGCGGTTGAGCTACTTTCGTTTTTTGGTTTAGTAATAGTGGCGCTGTGGAACAGTGTGAGGCGTCCCACGAGGTTTAGGGTAGTCTCGATTGTTTCGTTGCTCGAGAAAGTGGGCCTTAATGCCCTGCCAATTGTGGGGATGATATCCTTCCTGATCGGAATGGTTTTGCTGTATCAAAGTTCCTTCCAGCTTAGGAAGTTCGGGGCAGAAATATACGCTGTAGACTTGTTGGCAGTTTCTATATTGCGCGAAATCGGTATTTTATTAGCGGCGATCATGGTGGCAGGGCGCTCAGGTAGTGCCTTCACTGCTCAAATAGGTACTATGAAATTCAACCAGGAAATAGATGCAATGCTGACGTTCGGTATTGATCCTGTAGAAATGCTTGTATTGCCGCGGTTTATCGCATTGCTAATTGCTTTCCCATTGTTAGTTTTTTATGCCGATATTATGGGCTTGCTGGGAGGGGCCTTTATGGCGGTGTTCGCAGTTGATATCTCATATAGTCAATTCCTTGACCAGTTAAATTTAGCAATTGGGCCGTGGACCTTTTGGACAGCTATGATCAAGGCGCCTGTGTTTGCCATCATTATCGCTTTGGTTGGATCATTTGAAGGAATGCGGGTCTTCGGGGGGGCAGAAAATGTTGGTAAACAAACCACCCGGTCGGTAGTTGAAAGTATCTTTTTGATAATTGTTTTTGATGCAGGGTTCTCCATCATGTTCACCTACATAGGGATTTAGCTATGACCGAAGTTGTAATTAGCATAAAGGACTTAGTTACCCAGTTTGGGTCGCAGGTAATACATGATAACTTGAACTTGGAGGTCTACCGTGGCGAAATACTTGGAATAGTAGGAGGGTCCGGCGCTGGCAAAACGGTTCTGCTCAACACGATATTGGGACTAAACCGACAGACCCAGGGTCATGTGGAGGTTTTTGGTTTGGACTGTTGCGATTTTGAGGCACACACTCGGCTTAAGCGCCATTGGGGAGTGCTATTTCAACGCGGTGCCCTATTTAGTTCTTTAACAGCAGGTGAGAACATCGCTGTTCCTATGCAGGAAATTGCTAAAATTTCTCCGCAGTTAATAGATGAACTTGTACCTTTGAGGCTTAAAATGGTGGGTCTCGAGCCAGAGGTAGCACTGAAATATCCAGAACAACTTTCAGGGGGTATGACAAAGCGTGTATCGTTGGCCAGAGCTCTGGCAATTGATGCCGAATTGCTTTTTTTAGATGAACCAACCGCCGGCCTGGACCCAATTGCAGCCAATGCTTTTGATAAGCTAATTAAAACTTTGCAGCGTAGCCTGAATTTGACTGTAGTCATGATTACCCATGATTTGGACAGTATTTATGCGGTATGTGATAGAATAGCTGTTATAGTAGATAAAAAGGTGATTGTTGGTACCATTGATGAGATACAAAAGCACCCCCATCCGTGGATTAGGGATTATTTCCAAGGGGAAAGAGGAAGGGCGATAGTAAGGCATTAAAATGGAAACACAGGCGAGGTACATAACAGTAGGTAGCTTTGTACTGCTTTTTGCAGCAGGAATCGTTGCATTCGCCATGTGGATGAGCCGCGTAGATTTGGAGGTAGGTCATCCGTACTACATTTATTTCAAGGGATCGGTATCTGGCCTACGCTCAAATGAAACTGTTACGTACAAAGGTATCCCAATCGGCAATGTTTTAAATATTGATATCGATCCAGAAAAACTTGGGTTGGTACGAGTTAAAATTGGCATCGATACACCTACCCTTATTCGTGAAAATTCCTATGCTACGCTTGAGGTCAAGGGGCTTACGGGTAATGTGGACATCCAAATCAAGGGTAGCACCCGGGACAGCCCTGTGCTTATTAGGAAGGGGTTGCAACGTCACCCGGTGATTCCCTCGCAGCGCTCTGGGATTAACGCGTTACTGATGCAAGCACCTAATGTGCTTGCAAAAGTGGTCAGCTTGATCGATAAGATGGAGCCCGTGTTTAGTGCGAAAAATGTAAAGGCTTTTGATGAAACCATGCAAAACGTATCCAAATTTACCGGGGCTTTGGCTGATGAGTCAGGCGATATGAAGGGATTGTTTGCTGCGACTAAAAAGGCATTCAAAACCATAGACAATCGGGTTGATAAGGCTGGTAAAAGCCTGGAAAGCGCCATGGATGAGTTGGATAAACTTATTGCTGAAAATCGTCCCCAGATTGAAATAGGTTTGTATGAGCTAAGCCAGTTAATGAACAGGCTCAGCAAGATGGCCGGTACCATAGATCGGGTTGCTCAAAACATAGAACGCAGCCCCTTAGGATTTTTGCTGGAAAGCGACAAGCAGGCTGGGCACAAGATTGAAGGCTGAGTGGACGCCTCGGTTACTCGTTTTTCTGAGCACATAACATGTAGTTTACGCTTGATTCCTCTGTGGTTAACCATTCGTCCGATAACGGAGCGTAATTTACCCCTTTGAGGTCATGGATGCCAAAATTGTGGGTTCTTAAGATTTTTTCCAGTTCTTGTGGGCGCATAAATTTTTGCCATTGGTGTGTACCTTTGGGCACCCATCCAAGTATATATTCGGCAGCGATTATTCCTAACAGATACGATTTTAGCGTGCGGTTGAGGGTACTGAGGAATAATATACCACCAGGTTTCACTAGTTTGCAGCACGTAGCAAGGAATTGGTCAACGGATGCCACATGCTCTATTACCTCCATACAGGTGACGATATCAAATTTTGCGGATAGGGTTTCTGCTGCAACGGCCTGATAATCAATAGTAAGGGCCTGCTTTTGGGCATGGTCCTTAGCGACTTGGATGTTTTTAATAGATGCATCTATTCCTGTTACTTGTGCTCCCATCCGAGCAAGGGGCTCAGTCAATAGTCCTCCGCCACAGCCAACATCAAGAATCGTCAAATTCTTGAGTGATTGCTGAAAGTGCTTTACAGAATGGTCGCGTATATATTTAACCCGAGTTGGGTTGAGCTTATGCAGTGACTTGAATGCGCCCCCCTCATCCCACCAGGCCTGAGCTAGTGAGTCGAAGTGACTAATTTCATCATTATCGACTGTATTTGAAATTCTTGGTTCTATTATGGCCATTTTCCTTGCTTGTATCGTTTGAACACGGTAGTGTGTGGTGGTTGCTCAAATCAAAACTATTACACCTATGGAATGGATCTGTAAATAGAATGTCGTTGATTATCCAAAAGTTTGGAGGTACTTCAATTGCCAGCATAGACCGCGTTAAAAGCGTGGCTGAGCGGGTTGCAAATGAGGTGAATCATAAAAATAAAGTTGTAGTGGTTGTTTCGGCGATGGCTGGTGTCACTAACCAGTTGGTTGAGTGGGCGCATACCAACGTTCCCAACCTTCCTGATCCTGCTGAGTATGATGTGGTGCTATCTTCGGGAGAACAGATAACGAGCGGGTTGCTGGCGCTTACCTTAAAGGGAATGGGTATATCAGCGCGATCATGGTTGGCGTGGCAGTTGCCAATTTTAACGGATGGCCTGCATAAGCAGGCAAGAATCAGCGATATTGAGTTGAAGGAGCTCTTGGACACTTTGCAAAACGATCAAGTTGCAGTAGTTGCAGGGTTTCAAGGCATTAATTCGGATGGACGCGTTACAACCTTAGGTCGAGGGGGTTCTGACATAACTGCGGTTGGACTGGCCCATGCTTTGAAGGCTAAGCGCTGTGATATATATACGGACGTTGATGGCGTTTTTACAGCGGATCCGAGAATAGTACCGGAAGCATGTAAACTAGATAAAATTGCCTATGAAGAAATGCTAGAACTTGCTTGGCAAGGGGCTAAAGTTTTACAACCGCGTTCGGTGGAGATTGCGATGCAATACAAAATTCCTTTGCGGGTACTTTCCAGCTTTAAAAAGGGTGGGGGATCGCTAATCTGTGATGAAAGTGATATTCATCACACCGCACCTCTGACCGCTATAGCTAGTAACCGCTTTACGACTTTGTTTACCCTAATCGATTTTCCATACAGTGACAATAAACATGAAGTGCTGTTGCGGGCTTTAGAGGGGGCGAATATTCACTTTGAAACCTATAACAGCCTCAAGGGTTGTAGCAATTTTGTATTCTCAACTATCCGGGAAGACGCGGAGCTGGTGTTGGAGATCTTGGAAAGCAATCAAGACCAGCTAGGTTACAAAAACGTCATTACTGACTCTGATGTTTCCAAAGTTGCAGTTGTTGGCAGAGGTATCAGGGATTCTAAGGCAGTAGCAAACAGAATCTCGACCACGCTTACCAACAAGGGTATAAAAGTTAAGGAGTTAACCACGGACGATCTAAAAGTTACTGTAATCGTGTCCGAAGCACAATCTGAAGAAACTGTACGTACATTGCACGCTGGATTTGTATTAGATCAAGTCGCGAATGTTAGTAATATAGCCAATATAACCAATATAGCCTAGGTAATATCATGTCAGCACATACACAATTAGATAATTTATGGAAATTAGGATGCCAGTTTTTAGGGACTCGTTACGCAATTATGGGGGGCGCGATGAGCTGGTTATCCGAGCGCAAGCTAGTTTCCGCTATTTCAAATGCTGGGGGCTTCGGAGTAATAGCGTGTGGTGCTATGTCGCCAGAACAGCTGGATGAAGAAATTGTGGCAACCAAGGCTCTGACTAGTAAGCCGTTTGGAGTCAACTTAATCACTATGCACCCTGATTTGGATCAGCTAGTTGCCGTCTGTAGCAAACACAAAGTGGGACATGTAGTACTTGCCGGTGGCTTACCCGCTGCTAGCACAATTAGTTCGCTAAGAACCACTGGCACTAAAATTTTATGCTTTGCTCCCGCTCTGGTTATCGCCAAACGCCTCATCAAGTTGGGAGCTGATGCAATCATTATTGAGGGTATGGAGGCTGGTGGACACATAGGACCGGTTTCAACAAGTGTGCTGATGCAGGAAATTTTACCACACATAAAAGATATTCCGGTATTTGTTGCTGGGGGAATTGGCAGGGGTGATGCCATAGTTTCTGCCTTGCAAAGAGGGGCTGCGGGCTGCCAGCTCGGCACCAGGTTTGTTTGTGCTACTGAGGCAATTGCTCACCCCAAGTTCAAGCAAGCTTTCTTGCGCGCCAATGCTCGTGATGCTGTACCTACCACGCAATTAGATCCCCGGTTTCCTGTGATCCCAGTACGTGCACTGGTCAATCGTGGAACGCAGGAGTTTAGCGAAGCGCAACGCAAGGCCATTGCCAAGCTTGATGCAGGTGAGTTATCGCAAAAGGATGCTCAACTTGAGGTTGAACGCTTTTGGGCCGGTGCACTGCGCCGCGCCGTAATCGAAGGAGATGTGGAAACCGGGTCCCTGATGGCGGGTCAAAGTGTTGGTATGGTGACCTCGGAGCAATCAATTCAGGAAATCATCGATGAGCTAGTCTCTCAAGCGCTTGCAGCCATAGATAGTATGCACAATAGTCATCAAGCGGCTGCGTAGAACCCTCTATCCTTCATATATTCGTTATTGGCTATTTTGACAAAACTTTGCTTGCAATACGAAAAAACTGTTGCTAGGGTAATGATTCTTGGTTGTTTTGACTATTTTATCCTAGAATTTTATGAATTAAAAGAGGGGCCAAAATGGCAACTGAAAAGATACCCATGACAGCTGAAGGGTCGGTTCGCTTGCAGGAAGAGCTAAAGCATCTTAAAACGGTTGAAAGACCGAAGATTATTCAGGCGATTTCTGAAGCTCGCAAGCACGGCGATCTTTCCGAAAATGCTGAATATCACGCTGCTCGTGAACGCCAAGGCTTTATAGAAGGACGCGTGGCAGACCTTGAAAGCAAGCTATCGAGGGCCGAAGTAATTGAGGTGTCCAAATTAGACGGCGATAAAGTAAAATTTGGCGCGACAGTTAAGTTGTTCGAAGAAGATAGTGGTAAAGAGTGCACCTACCAGATAGTAGGGGTAGACGAGGCTGATATAGAAAAAGGCCTGATATCTATCTCCTCTCCGTTGTCACGCGCGCTGATGACTAAAGAAGTAGGCGATGTTGTAGAGGTTTCTACCCCCAGTGGCATACACTCTTATGAAATCTTGAACGTAGAGTTCAAGTAACGGGCACTTCTAAAAACCTTATTACGCAGTCATCTACGGTTTAAGATCGTGACTAGTTTGTTTAGCTGGGTTTTTGCAAATAAATTTGGTTTGTGCAAGTGATCCCAGAGCCCTCTCAAATTTCTCCAAATTACTGGTGCACTTTTCGATGCCCTTTTTGAAGAACTTGTTACATACTTAGTGGTGCAATTTTACATGGTCATTTACATACCACCACATAGCTCTTGCAGTGCTTTTCAAGTTGCCGTCTAAAATCCCGGTATTGTGGTGATTTGAACTCTTGTGGTGAAATAACGCGTTTTAAGAATTTGACTTCCTCAAGGATCTCGATATCACCGTTCTTTTCAGCGCACTCCCGTTTGGCTTCAACCCATGGGGTCATTATTTTGTAAGATAGTGCTCCAAGGTCCTGCACTTTAGTATTTTTAATAGTGATTTTTTTAGAACGAGTATGAGGAAAATCACCGACGAGCCATCCATCACACCGACTTAGAGCACGAAGGAGGTAATTTGGCCAGCTATTTCTAAACACAATTGCGGGACCTGCTGTTGATTGGATTAAAGTATTTTCTTGTTCATAGGAGTATTCAATCTCAACATCTTCTACAATACGAGAGAAGCTCTTGGGAAGTGCAACGCTTTGGTTTAGAACCTCTTGATTTCCACAGGCGGAATGAATGAAGGACTCGGCAATGCTTTCCCTTGAACTAGACAGGGCCTCCTCAGTTACACCCAGTGCGTTTTCTCCAGTTAGCTTAAACTTCCCTTGAGACTTTGAACCCCCGTCTTTTTGTAGCGTTAGCACTACCTCTTGGTTAACTTTTGCATGTCTGTGATCGATATCAGGGATATTTTCTTCACAAGGGTTTTGAGGGTCTAGGATGAGTGCGGCCCTGCCGGCTATATCAGGGTAGATCCCGTCTGAAAAACTAGTGATATTTGTTGGATCAATCCAGAAAACCCTGTCTGTCTTGTTAGTTACCTTTACCATTGCATGATTTTGCTTCCCAAGACATGGTAATGACTTTTCGGGAAGGTGAAAAAAATCCCTCATAACAAGAGCAACTTGTGCTTTATAACCCATGGAACGCAATATGGCGGCTGTTGCAACAGAGAAATCTTTGCAATCCCCGATTCCGCTTTCGCATATTATGTTTAAAGATCTTGGGTGGAGCCTACCTTCAATTGTTCTCCAATCACCCATATAATGGATAGCTTCGGATAGCTCGGCCAGAACGGCGTTGATTTTTTGAGTATCAGACTTTTCTTGTTCAGCTGCTTTCTTAATACTTAACAGTTTTGGTGGCAAAGGAGCCCTAAGGATAGGCTCGTAACTATCAGCCATAGCTCTAGCTAATTGCTTGCTGTCACTATAAGTTGCCACTTGTACCCAAGTGGTATCGTTAGGGTGAAGAATGGTATTTTTAGTCTCAAGGATCAGTTCTTCAAACACTGGTTGTTTCAAATTGATGTTAAGTGTATAGAGCTTTCCGTCTTTACCTTCTCTGACTTCAAGTTTCTTTCCTGGATCGTTAACAAACGTGTGAAAAGGTAATTCAGATCTAAGCCTGGCACGTGATTGGCGCCAGTACCCCATCCCCCCGTATCTGAAATAGTTTTCAAAATAAGCGGGTAAGGGCTGTTTTTTTGTTAGTACCTGTAACTTTAAATATATCTCTGATCCAATTTTTATATTCGAAAACGGTATCAAAACCTGATAAAGCTGATCAAATCCAGCTGTACTGCTTGCCAAAGGTTTATTTTCTATCATGCCTTCTGGCACAGTCAATTCCTTGCAGTTGGTTATTGACTTTGCTTCCAGGACCTTGATTTCTGTGATAGAGCTGTTATACAAATCCCGTTGCATAGCGCAGTTGCGGCCATTTTCATTTAATATTTTTAGCCGCCACTCAATTATCTCTTCAGTGCTTCCATCAGCCTTTACATCAACGTCTCGGTTGAAAAATAGGTATTCAAAGGGGGCATCGTCATAAGTAGCCCACCGCGATTGAGCCGGGACAAAGCTTAGGATAATCGCCCAAAAAGTAAGGAAAATAGAAAATAACCTGCGCATACTAAGATCTCACCTAACTCGTTTAAACCCGTGGAACCTGACCCACCAGATGCAATCAGTAAATGGACTATCTGCGGTGTCTACAGGGTTTTGAAAAATAAGCAACATTGCAGAACCCTTCTACAGATACAGGTATATAACCTCTCAGCTTCCTCTGCAAGTTTGTTAGCAATTTTTTGAAAACTCTGGAGGCCCTGGAAATAGTGGTGGGCGATGAGGGATTTGAACCCCCGACCCTCTCGGTGTAAACGAGATGCTCTCCCGCTGAGCTAATCGCCCTCTATGCAAATAAATGCCAACTGCATTGCGTTTCTGCAAGAAGAATTTAAATGGCCTGTTTACTCAAGTCAACCACACATTAACCATTTTTTGCGTTCTTCCGCAAGTCTATTTTCTTTTATGGCGCCGCGTATTGCTGCCAGTAGGTCATTCATATAATGCACGTTGTGGATGGTTAGTGCATTGATCGCTAGTAATTCTCCTGCTTTGAGCAGGTGATGCAGGTAAGCCCTAGAATAATTGTGGCAGGTGGAACATGAACAGTTTTTGTCGATAGGACTTGAATCATTGCGAAACGCTGCATTGCGCAAGTTAATATGCTCCTTAGAATGTGCCTTTACCAATGCTCCGCCATGTCGTGCTAGCCGGGTGGGGTGCACGCAATCAAAGGTATCGATACCTTGTTCTACTCCCATGAAAATATCGCTAATCCCACCAATGCCCAGTAAGTGTATGGGACGCTCTGGCGTTAGCAGGGATAGTGTGTGGGTTACTACATCATTCATTTGAGCTTTGTCTGCTCCTAGCGATCCGCCGACTGCATGGCCAAAAAATTCATTTTCATTAACGAAGCTCGTACTGGCTTTGCGCAAATCAGTGTGAACGCCTCCCTGAATGATGCCGTAAAGAGCCTGTCTGCCATTATCACCGCGCTTGAATTCTTCAAGGCTACGCAAAGCCCAGCGATGGCTTAAATGCATGGATTTTTCGGTATAAGCTTTATCCACATGAAAGGGAGTGCATTCATCGAGCACCACGATTAGGTCGGCGCCAAGCTGGCGTTGTATTTGGATGGACTTTTCAGGGCTGAGTAAGTGATAGCTGCCATCAATGTAGGATTGGAATCTGGCGCCATCTTCAGAGATATTTTTGAGGGTACGTCTTTTGCTGCCAGTACGTCGTCCTTTAATCTCCTCGGCCACTGAACCATGTCCCAGGCTGAAGATTTGATAGCCACCGGAATCGGTAAGCATGGGGCCATCCCAGCCCATAAATTTGTGCAGTCCGCCCATTGACTCCACCAGGTCACCACCTGGTTGCAGCATTAGGTGGTAAGTGTTCGATAAAATTATTTGGGTGCCACAATCGCGCATTTGCTGCGGGTTGGCCCCCTTGATTGCTGCTTTGGTAGCACAAAAAATGAATGCTGGTGTTTCAATAACTCCATGGGGAGTAGTGATAGACCCAAGCCGTGCTCGGGTGTTTGGAGATTTATGTGAAATACTGAAATTAAAATTGCTATACATTTGCATGAACCACGGAACTATCAGGGGGCAGAAACTTCTTGGACCAATATACAAATGGGGTATTAAGCACAGCTACAACCACGCGAATGGCATATGTGCCCAAGATATAGGTGAATACCAAAGTGCGAAAATCAACAGGGGAGGGAGCCAAAATAAACCACGCCAGGGTACTGAAGATAATATTATCTATTAATGAAGAAACCATAGTGGATACACTGCTCCGCAGCCATAAATAGCGGTCTCCAGATAGCCGTCTAATTAGTTGAAAAATCCAAATGTCGTTGTGCTGACTAATTAAAAAGGCGGTGATACTGGCGAAAAATATTGCCGGTGCTGGAGTGAATAGAACGGCCATGGCATCGTGGGCATCTTTGAAGCGCCTGAAGCCTTCACCGGTTATATCTAGTTGTACTGGTTGCCATCCCAAAGTTATAATCATGACGGTAGCAGTGAGTAGCATGGCGGTAAAGCTGAGCCAAACAGCTCGTCGTGCATGGATGGCTCCAAAATGTTCGGAGATTATATCCGTACACATGTAAGTTGAGGTAAATAATATGGTTCCCAGGGCAATGGGGTCTGGGTAGAAGGCAAATTTTGTGGCCTTTAGAACCTGGATGTTGCTGCATATGGCCGCGACTACGACGTACATGTAAAGTCCTTGTAACCCCAGGTAACGCAGCAACAGCAGCACAGATATTCCGCACAGCAAAAACATGCCCAAAGATACTACTTCGGGCGGTAACTGATTAAGCGCTAGTATAATTGCTTCAGGAGATAGTGACAAAACTTGTTCAGGAGGACTTAGCGTCTGCCTTAGTGATTTGTCTCTTTATACGCAGAGCATCACCAGATAATTTCGAGGCAGCTACGTTCTTCATAAAGGCGTCAATTCCGCCCTTAATTTCAATAGTGCGTATTCCTCGAGTGCTGGTGCGTAGCTTCACAGTACGCCCTAGTACTTCGCTCAAGAATGAAGCATTTTGCAAATTCGGCAAAAACCGGCGCCTGGTTCTGTTCCTGGCGTGGCTGACATTATTGCCGCTCATCACTCCTTTGCCTGTGACATCACAACTACGGGACATTAGTTTATTCTCCTGAAATTCAAACCTCCTTAGTCTATATTACAGAATCGAGAAACCGTCAAGAATTTTCAAAGCTCACAAACTGATTGCTGTATGAGCTATTTTTTTCTATAAAGCTATATAGAACTGTAAATAGATGGATTGGAAATGCATAAATTTAAATTTGGTAAGATTGCGGGCGTTTTGGTATTGGGCATTTTGTTGTCAGGTTGTGAAGAAGTTGATGACAAGTTATTGGAGGATCGGCCTGTCGAGAGGCTCTATACCATGGGCACAGACGCTATGGAAAGAAAGAGTTATGAAGCAGCAGCAAAAGCCTTTGATGAGGTGGACAGACAGCATCCATATTCAAAATGGGCCGTGAAGGCTCAGTTAATGGGTGCGTACGCTTTCTACCAGGCGCAGAAATACGAAAAAGCAATTGCTGGTTTGGAAACTTTCATCCAGTTGCATCCCGGACACGATGATATTGATTATGCCCATTATATGTTAGCACTTTGTTATTACGAGCAAATTTACGATGTGAATCGTGATCAAAGAATGGCGGAGCAAGCTTTAGATGTATTAGAGGAAGTTGTTCGGCGCTTTCCTGGTAGTGCTTACGCTAAGGATGCTCGCTTAAAAATAGATTTGACTCGTGATCAGCTGGCTGGAAAACAAATGAGTGTTGGGCGGTATTATCTGAAACGTGGTGCTTATCTGGCGGCAATTAATAGGTTCAAACGGACAGTTGAAGTTTACCAAACCACGGTTCATATCCCTGAGGCGTTGCACCGACTGGTGGAGTCTTATCTGGCGGTTGGTATGAAGGATGAGGCCCAGGCGGCTGCTGCGGTATTAGGACACAACTACCCAGGCAGTGATTGGTATGCTGATAGCTATTACCTTTTGAAGGGGGTTGATCTGCGGCCAGACTCCTCAAAGGCTAGGGCATCATGGTTGAGTAAGCTGCTTGGCTGATAATTTGTATGCAGGAACTAAAATATAGCCACCTCTCTGTTGATGAACTAACCGAAGATCAGGCCAGAGAAGAGCTTGAGGTTCTAGCGGCGCTAATTGCTTATCACGACGAGCTCTACTATCTTAAGGATACACCGGAGATAAGCGATAGCGAATACGATGAGCTACGGCACTGTAATTCGGTTATTGAAGTCAGATTCCCTAATTTGATCAGGGCGGATAGCCCGTCTCGGAAAGTTGGTATTGCTCCCACCACTGGATTTGCCAAGGTAAAACACGTGCAGCCAATGCTTTCCCTAGACAACGCTATGTCTGATGAGGACGTAAGCGATTTCTTGGCCAGAGCACGCAGATTCTTGGGATTGCAGGAGGATGCCACCATGGAATTGGTAGCGGAGCCTAAAATTGACGGCCTCTCAGCTTCACTCACCTACATGGATGGTAAATTTAGTATGGGGGCTACCCGTGGTGATGGAGAGATCGGGGAGAACATAACCGCAAACCTCAAAACGATTAGTGATATACCCCCTCAGTTAAAGGGGGATAGGGTGCCCAAGCGCATCGAGATTCGCGGCGAAGTGTATATGGCCGGGGAGGAGTTTAGTTTGCTTAATGAAAAACGGATTGAGACGGGGGAGGCACCATTCGCCAATCCTCGCAATGCTGCGGCCGGGTCGGTCAGACAACTAGATCCTCAGATTACTGCTGCAAGGCCCTTACACTTTTTTGCCTATGGGCTGGGGGAGGTTTCCCGCGATCTAAGCATGGATGAGCACGTGGAACTGCTTGATTTGCTCAAAGAGTGGGGATTCGTGGTTAATCCATGGGTTCGGAGCTGCTCGGACCTTGGTAAGGTTTTGGAAGTCTACAAAGAATTGAACGAAAAGCGTCCCTTTCTAGGTTATGACATAGACGGAGTGGTCTACAAGGTTAATCGCCTGGACTGGCAAACTCGTCTGGGACGAGTGGCGCGTTCTCCGCGTTGGGCAATCGCCCACAAGTTCCCTCCCGAGCAGGGACAAACCGTACTTCTTAAAATAGAGGTTCAAGTTGGGCGCACTGGGGCAATTACCCCAGTGGCCCATTTGCAGCCCATTAACATCGGTGGGGTTGTGGTGGCGCGTGCCACGTTGCACAACGAAGATGAAATCAAACGCAAGGATATTCGCGAGGGTGACACCGTGGTCATCCAACGTGCTGGCGATGTGATTCCGCAGGTTGTGCGAGTGGTTCAAGACAAACGCCCTGCAGGCACAACAGCATTCGCCTTTCCCCAAGTATGCCCAGCATGCGGCAGTAATGCCACGCGCATAGAGGG
>SDBS01001808.1_pt1 | contig 21574 bp, 21 predicted proteins | sample 2277091 | NCBI WGS metagenome assembly SDBS01 (sample SAMN10404972, study PRJNA504765) | marine sediment metagenome | isolation source: marine sediment core GS10_PC15, 163 cmbsf | place: Arctic Ocean: Southern Knipovich Ridge | collected 2010
AGTTCTCCATCTTTGCTTTCGGCGATCGCATTAATGGTTAAATCGCGGCGTTTTAAATCATCTTCAAGCGTCACATCTTTATCGGCATAAAATTCGAATCCTTTATAGCCCTTGGCAACTTTTCGTTCGGTGCGAGCGAGAGCGTATTCTTCATAAGTTTTTGGGTGCAAAAAGACCGGAAAATCTTTTCCAACGGGCTTAAAGCCTTTTGCTAACATTTCTTCGACGCTCGAGCCGACCACCACCCAGTCTTTTTCATCATGCGGGATGCCTAAAAGCTCATCTCTAACTGCTCCGCCTACGAGATAGATTTTCAATGTTTTTCCTAATTTGTTACACTACACAAAATATTCAAGGTTGCTTTCATGTTAAAGAAATTATTCATTATTTGCCAATATATTATTCCGCAACACGCCCTGTCTAGGTTGATAGGTTGTTTTGCCAATTGTCGATGGAAATGGTTCAAAAATGGAATGATCCGTTGGTTTATTCGGCGTTATCGAGTTGATATGAGTGCAGCGCGTGAGCCTGATCCGAAAAAATACGCGACATTTAATGATTTTTTCACTCGCCACTTAGATTTGTCAAAACGACAGATTGAAAAATGTCCAACATCAATCATTTCACCCGTTGATGGCAAGATTAGTCAATTTGGCCGCATCGAAAATGATCAGTTGATTCAAGCAAAGGGAGTTTCTTATACTTTGGATCGATTGTTGGGTGGCAATGAAAGTGGTCAATATAGAAATGGTGAGTTCATGACGATTTATTTATCGCCTCGTGATTATCATCGAGTTCACATGCCTTTGTATGGCAAGTTGCTCTCAATGAGGTATATTCCTGGAAAATTGTTTTCTGTGAATACCGCAACGACAGAAGCTGTCGATGGGCTATTTACAAAAAATGAACGAATCGTCTGTGAATTTCAAACGGAGATTGGTAAAGTTGCTGTCATTATGGTTGGTGCCATGCTTGTTGCAAGTATCAATACAGTTTGGTCTGGGAAGATAACGCCGAATCGTCAAACAAATATTTCGCATCAAAATTACGAAGACAAAAAAATCAGTTTAAAGCAAGCAGAAGAAATGGGGCATTTTGAAATGGGCTCAACTGTTATTTTATTGTTTCCTGAAAACTCAATTCAGTGGTCTGGTAAGTTGCAAAATGATACTTCAATATTGATGGGATCTCTGATTGCAAATATTGTTTTACAAACCGCAGTTGGGTCACAATTATGAGCGCAAAATTTTGATTTATCTGACTGTATCAAAAGATGGATCCCAGATATTTCAGATCCCAGATATTTGCCTCGCAAATTCTGGGACGACGGAATACCGTCGATTCTGGGATGACGGGGTACAGTATTTTATCAATAATCGCGTTTATCTGTTCAAGATTTGGCAAAACATGAAGAATTGTGGCTCGAGGTAAGAATTTTGATGTCGGCCAATCACTGATGTTTATGTAAGCAATATCCTAAATATCGTTAAGATATATGTCAATTACCACCCTATTTCATCGAGTATTGCTTTGCAAATCCTTTGCAAGGCCATGAATAGATTAATTTTTTTACAATAATGCACAATTTAATAGAGCTTTATCTGCTAACTATAAGAAAAAAAAGGTGTTTGTGTTAAGGGAAAAGTTTGATAAATTTTTAGTTACGATATTCATGGAAGAGTAACGTTAATGGCCACAACGGATTGTGGTGTCAACAAGGATGTTAGTACAGGGAAGTCCATTCGGGCAAGGACGCACGAAGGGTGGAAAAGGGAGGAGTGGCAAAGTGCCGCTCCTTCTTTCTTTAATTCTGATGAAGTTCTCGTCTTGCTTGCATTAAAGATACGAATGTAAAAGCCAAAAACAAAACAAATGTCCACATTGTCAGACTTAACCCGAACCAAGTCCAGATTGGCGTGGCACAGCTAGCCGATCCACCAATGCCAAGCTTTAGTATCTGTGTAAAAGGTAGTGCCTGCAATTGAGCAGCTGTGATTTGAGGCAATGTGCCGGCACCTGAAATTTGCACCCACATATGTTTTCCCGTGATGAATAGGCCTGCAAAACACACGAGTAAGCAAACCCAGCTCGTATATTTTTGCGAGGAATACGTATGCTGTAGAAGTGAAAATGTTAAAAATAGAAGACCAAGAGTTAAGAGCAATATTCGAGCGTTGAGCGTCATTGGACAAGGCTGAAGTTTTAAAGTGACTTGAAGATAATATTGAAAGACTAAAAATAGTAAAACCAATAAAAAAGAAATGAAAAAAACGCCGCGGAATGATTTTAATTTGTTCATTGAAAGTCCCAGAAGTGAATAATGCATCAGTTTAACCATGAATGTGGATATATTGCAAATACAAGTGTCCCAACAAAGCATTATTACTGACATTATGATCTGGCAATTTTTTTATTACGTCGTCTAAACGTCATCCATAGTATAAAAGTGATGAGATTGATGATTAACATAAGAAGGGTAAGTCTAAGGCTCAAATAAGATGCCCAGTATGCAAATCCAGTAGCGATGCTTTTAAATGTTAAAGCGCGTGCGCAGTGATATCCATATTGAGGTGTTAAAATTAATAGGAGTATCATAATGGGTTTCCAGCGTAAGAAAGCACCAACACAAGCTAAAGAAAACAGCAGAATAAAGGGCATGGTTGGTAACCAGACATCAAAAAAGGCTTGTTGAATAGAGTTTGCAGTATGAGCATATAGTAATGAAACATAATACAGGCCAATTATCTCAGTGATGAGTATGAGTAATGTTAAAACTCCAATCAACAATAATAATCTGTCTAAGATTTTATTATGTGATGTGCTAAGGCTTGCGCCACCAAACCAATTTAGTATGCTCATTCCTATATTCCTTTGTATGCCGTGCTGTTAAGCCATAGATATAGCTGTTGCTCCGCCTGCGACCCCCGCTAAAGCAATCGCGCCGCCGCCTGTTACAATCACTAAAACAATAACAGCAATAATACCAACTCCAACGAGGGCAGTCTCGGCAGCTTTACTGCTTAGCGTATTCTTGACAGCATCCCAGCCTTGATGTTCTGAGTCCGTTGCCGAACCAGTAATCCCACTAAATTGAATAAAAATCGCCATAAATTTTTTCCTTGTGTTTGAATTAAAAAATGTTATATGGGTTAAAGTTTTTGGAATTGCAAAATGTGAATAAGCGCTGAGAAATAAATGGATGATGTTTTTGCTAAAAAAAGGTGAATGAATGGGGGGGGGGGGAGTTTTTATGTTACGCTTTTATTTTATTTTTTCAATACGAAACTTTGCAAATTTTATTCTCTAATTGTTTTTTAATTTAGATAAAGGGAAATTTTCAGTTTTTACCCATCCAGCTTTCTAAAATGATTTGTGCTGAAACGGCATCAATGGCTGCTTTCTCTAAGCCACGATATCCTTTTTCGGCGAATAGTTGTTTTTTCGCTTCAACGGTCGTTAGTCGCTCATCAATAAAATAGATCGGTAATTTAAAGCGGTTGTGTAATTCTTTTGCAAAACTTTTTGCTTTGTGTGTGATCGATTGCTCTGTGCCGTCCATATTTAATGGTAAGCCTATAATTAATGCATCAGGATTCCATTCAGCAATAATTTCTGCAATTTGTCCCCAAGGTGGTTCGTGATCTGTCGCCTTCACGCCACATAATGGTTTGGCGGTTTTTGTGATTGTTTGGCCAACTGCGATGCCGATATGGCGCAATCCATAATCAAAACCAAGTAAAGTTGACGGTGCGTTGCTATTTTTCATCGGCCTATTCTAACGCGTTAAATCAAGAAATTCATGGAATAACCTTGCATAGTTGCAAATATTTAATATCCTTGTCTCGTGCCAGATATAAATAATCATAGGAGAGTGAAATGCTGTCAAATAAGAAAAGATTCATGATCGGGGCGTTTGGCTTAGTGTCCTGTGTCTCATTGTTATTTGCAATGCCTATTAATGAGGGGGCTCCTAAAGTCCAGCTGAAAAATGTTTCAACACAAAAAATTTCCCAAAAAATACAACAAGTTATGCGCGAACTTCAGATCAAAAAGCTTGAAGAGCAAGTGTTGAATTTGAAGCTTCAACAGCTTCGAATTTCCCTTGGCGAAGCATTTTCGAAATCACTCAATCGACAATATAAGTGGACAAAAGGTGTTGTCGGTAAAGTGCCTAAGAATGCTGTTGTTGCATGGAAAAATGTAGATGGGCCGATAAATATTTGTCAGGCTGATTACCGAGGTGGTGTTCATCCCGGGCAATTAACAAAACAAGGCTGCAAAATTACTTACGGATGGAAAGCGTTTAATGAAAGTACGTTCAAAGTATTAACGAGTAAAAAAGATATTAGTTGGCAAAGATCATCAAAGTTGTATCGTTTCCAATATCAAAATCAACGACGAACATGGCCAATTTATGGCGGTGTTGGGCCAGTGATGCTTGATGGAAATATTCAGGAGCTTATTTTTCGACCAGTGATTGGTGGGCACGAAGCGGGCCATAATATATATATTTGCCGAGCCATGTATCAAAATGATGTTCATGTGGGCAAAGTTGTATCGAGTAATTGTAATATTGGTGTGGCAGGCAAAGAAATTAGAGTGCCAGATTACGAAGTGTTATTTCAAAATGTTGCTATAAAAGCTCAAGAGAAAAGTTATGTTAAATAAAATAGTATTAGCGAGCAGTAATGCAAGCAAACTTTCAGAATTAAAAAGTTTGCTTGCAGCTTATCCGGTTGAAATTATATTGCAAGATCAGCTTGGTGTGCCAGAAGCTGAAGAAACAGGCTTAACATTTATTGAAAACGCGATCATTAAGGCGCGCAATGCGTGTTTGCATACAGGGCTTCCTGCTATTTCCGATGATTCAGGGTTAGAAGTTGATGTATTAGATGGAAAGCCCGGTATTTATTCGGCGCGTTATGCAGGTGACGTTCGAACAACTGAAAATTACTGCCGGCGTCTTTTAGAAGAGCTTGAAGGTGTGCCAGCTAATAAACGAAAAGCACAATTTCAATCAGTCACTATTTTTATGAGGCACGATAAAGACCCGTCACCACTTATTGGTAGTGGAACTTGGAAGGGGGAAATTTTAACAGAAACAAAAGGGGCCGGTGGTTTTGGTTATGATCCGATTTTTTTTATTAAAGCATTAAATAAAACGGCGGCTGAGCTATCAAAAGAAGAAAAAAATCAATATAGTCATCGCAGTCAAGCTATGCAAATTTTATTGAAACAGCTGCAGTATGAATACTTTAACAAGTAGCTTTCAAACAGAAAGAAAACAATTATTAGAAAGTATATCTAAGACACCAGACAACACGCCTGCAATGGTAGCGCTTGTAAAACTTTATTTAAAAGAAGGTTTTTTACAAGAAGCGAAAGATTTGTTAAAAACGATTGCGGAGCATCATCCAAATTCAGAAGAAATACAAAATAATTTAGGCGCGATATTATTTCGCCAAAAATATCATGAAGAAGCAGTCGGCTATTTTATTCTTGCACTGAAGCTTAAGCCGGATTACGTTGAGGCGATGTATAATCTTGCGCTCGCCTATAAAGCGCTAGATAAAGAAAGCGATGCTATTGCAAGCCTTCTTGCTATTATCGAAGCAGAGCCTACACATGTTCGTGCCCATTTTTTAATGGGTAAGATGATGTTAGAAAAAAAGGAATATGAAAAGGCGGGCCATTACTTTCAAACGATCGTTGAGCTTGATCCTGATGATATTAATTTATTAGAAAGCATTATTCATACTTTGCTAATCTTTGATCGATACGACGAAGCAAAAATATACTGCGAAAAATATTTATTACTAGCGCCAAAATCTGTTGAAATGAATTATCTGTTTGGTGTGGTTTTGGCTCGTTTAAATGATAAACAAAGAGCTATGAGCTGTTATCATGCAGCCTTGCAAATTAATCCAAGCTATTTCCCGGCGCTAAACAATCTTGCTATCATTTATCTCGAGCAGCAAAATATTGCGGCTGCAAAAACTTATTTTGAACAAGCGCTAAAGCAAGACCCCGAAAATAAATCAATACAATATAGTTTAAATGCAATTTCAGGTGGGAAGGATTCATCTAGCGCACCAGCAGAATATATTCGCACATTATTTGATAGCTATGCTGATCACTATGAACAGCATTTAACAATAAGTTTGGGGTATGCTGTTCCTGAAACGCTTAAAAAAATCATTCAAAAACACATCAAACCCATCGAGCCAAATTGGAAGATACTCGATTTAGGATGTGGGACAGGGCTTTGTGGTGCCCTCTTTAAAGATTGGGCAACTGAACTTGTTGGAGTTGATTTGTCACCCAAAATGCTCAATTTAGCGGGAGAAAAAAACTGTTTTAATGAATTGGTTGAATTAGAAAATGTTGAATTTTTATCGAAGTTTGATGGTCGTTTTGATTTGATTTTAGCTGCTGATGTTTTTATTTATCAAGGAAGCTTGGATGAAATTCTATCTGCAAGCTATCGGGCGTTGACATCGGGTGGTCTAATGGCATTTACAACAGAAATTAATACCGCCAACAATTTTTTATTACAGAAAACAGGTCGGTTTAGTCATGCAAAAGGTTATATTTTAACTTTAGCAAAACGTATTGGTTTTCAAGTTATTTCAATGGATGTGCTTGATACTCGTTTGCAGCAAAACCAGAGACTTAAAGGGCATTATTGGCTATTATCAAAGTTAAAATAGTGATTCCGTTGCGTCATAGCCCAAATTCATTTATCGTTATAACTATATGATATTGGAGTATTTAAAAATGAAACGTTTCTTAAAGCTATCAGCTCTCACGGTGACGCTTATTTTGGTAGGATGTGCTGCAAGACAGCAAGTACAGGGTGATATTCCTGCTAGAAGTATTTATACTATTCCATCGGTTCAAGCCATTACGATGAATGGTGGTTCAAAGATTACGGTTATTGCAGGTTCATCATTAAATCGTGTGACCTCATATGGTGCTCCCGTTTTATTAAGTGATGGAAAGAATGGCACTTTGACGATCAAGCCTCTCTATTATAATGTGAGCCCAAAGAATATATTGGTACAAGTCCAGCGCTTATCTCAAGTGAATTTCTCTAACATTAATAATGTTGTGATTAAATCTAAATATCGACGAACAGTTGGAATAACTTTAAAAAATATTAATAAAGTACAAATCTCAGGTCCATTAACAATTTCGGAACTGAATACAAAGAAAGTTGATAATTTGATGATAGGTAAAAGAGCTTTTATTAGAAATTTAAATCTATCTGATACAGGCACCGGGAGATTAGGTGGCGAAATTGCGAATGTAACAATCAATCAAAGTGGCTCAAGGAGGCTGGATTTGATTTTAGTGAATGCTTTTGATGTCACTGTAAATGCTACGGATAACAGTGTGACAAAGCTAGGTGGTTCTGTTAGAAACTTGACAGCAAACCTTGATAATTCGGCAGTCTTAGATGCGAAGTTCTTTCGCGCAAAAAAAGCATTTATTAATACAGAAGATAATGCGCGTGCATCTGTTTATGTAAGCAATGATTTATTTGCGGAGACCATTGGTACAAGTAGTATCTATTATTTTGGATTGCCAAAGTATGTCTATAAAGCTAATAGTGGGCAAGGTGTTATTTTGCCAGGCAACCCAAGAGGTTCAGCTGGAATCCCGCAAAGAGGTTGAAAAATTATTTATTTTTTGGTGGCGGCGCTTGATATCACTCATTATTGCTAAGCATAAATCTGATCATTCGTCTTCGTCATAGGATGCGCCCAATGGTGTGTTTTAAATTCTTTGTTTATACCTCTTTCTATCTTTTCGAAGATTTTAAAACCAGCTTTTTCAAACATTTCAATTAACATGCCAGAGCTAAACAAATAAATTTTTCCACGCATTAAGTTGCTCACTCGTGGTTGTGTTATTTTCAGTTTCTCAGCGGCTTCTTTTTGTGACCAGCCCATATTTAAAATGTATTTTCTTAGTGCCGTCATTAGGTAAGAGCGAAATTGCAAGCTTTTGGCTTCTTCTTCACTGTAACCGGCGTCTTTAAAGATATTGCCGCAGCTTTTGGTCAATTTAATTTTTTTGTTCATTTGTTCTCACCTCTATAATTCACTAAAGCTCTATATCTCTTTGTGCCAATATCTATATCCTGTTTAGATGTTTTCTGTTTTTTTTTCACAAAAGCATGCAATATGTAGATTCCTTCTTTAAACTTAGTGACATAAAAAACTCTATATAGAGTATTCAGCTTAACTCTTAATTCATATACGCCTTTTCCCACGGTAGGCATATATTTAAACTCTTTCGGATGAGGTATTACCTCATATCTTATGCCGTCCAGCAAAGCAAGAATGTGTTGCTTTGCTTTATTGGGAAACTTGGCGATGATCTTTTGTGAGTCTCCTGCATAAATAACATTTTTCATTAAAATGCCCTTAAGTTTGATTATATAACTATTTTATAAAATTACAAGTATTTGTATATGGTTTGATAATGCATTTCATATCAATTTAAGCAATTTCTTAAATGATTAAATTTTGGTTGAATTCTTTATTGAACCCTAGTTCGGTGTTTGTGATGGGATTGCCAACATATACTAGTTATATCTGTTGAGTCAAGAAGTTAGGCTTAATTAATCTTTTAAACGCTTGCCTGAATATGTTTTCGTATATCTAGGTGTTTTTCTTTTCGGTGGCTTAAATGTTTCGTGTCCTGACTTTGGATGAATCACGATCATAATGTTTCGATTTTTTGACATGCCAGCTAAATTTTCATTTGTTGCAATTGGTTTTAATTCGCCGTTTCCATCATATGAAACTTTTTGTCCTGCAGAATTAGGAACGCCATGCGACCATAAATATCCAGCAACTTGAACTGACTGTGATGTCGATAATCTTTGATTATAATCTTCTGCAGCGATTGGATCAGTGTTACCTAAGACATCGATAACCATATTAGGGAATTCTGTTGATAGTCTAACGAGTGAATCTAATATTGCCGTTGCACCTCGACGAAACTCATCACTGTTTACCTCAAATAACTTATCAGATGGAAGCGCAATAATGGTTTTATCGCCTCGAACAACATAGCCTGAGCCTTGTTGTTGAAGGAAAGCAATTTCGCTGTTATCAGCTAATAGTGAGGGGCAAATTTTGGCCCGCGCGTTTTTTGAATTTCTTAAAACCTGCTTAACATTGCTTGAAGAGCAATAATTTGTATTGCTTGAGCAGGCTGAAAGAACCAAGAATGAAGACATTAAAGCCCAAGCAGTGAGTAATTTTATTGTCTTTCGCATGGTTGATCCTTGATAAAGTCTTACAATAGTCAATTATAAGCATGACTTTGATGATTATTCTATAAAAAATCTCCATATTTGGATTGTAATGAAGCAATTGCCGTCATTCCAGCGGTTTCTGTACGTAGTATTCGTGGCCCAAGCTTGATTCCCATAAATTGGTGCTTTATGGCGCTAGCAATTTCTTCTTGCGTGAACCCACCCTCTGGGCCAATCAATAGGCTGAAAGAATGAGGCGTTTCATCAAAAAAAGGCAATGATGCCTCTGCTTGATGGTGAAAAATAAAACGTGTTGGCGCTGATTCATTGGAAAGATAGTCGGTAATTTCTGTGATGTCATTTAACTGTGGCAATTTATTTCGACCACATTGCTCACAAGCGCTAATGATAATTTTTCGCCAGTGTAGAAGGCGTTTCATCCATCGATCTTGAGACAACTTTGTATTGCAACGTTCGGTAATAATTGGTGTAATCTGCGCCACACCCAGTTCGACGGCTTTTTGAATAATTAAATCCATTTTATCGTTTCGGGAAATCGATTGTGCCAAATGAATTTGAATCGAAGGTTCGCGTTCGATGCCATCAAATTTTTCGATAAGAACAAATACTTTTCGTTTTTCAATTTGCGCGATTGTTGTTTGAAATTCTCCGCCTTGGCCATTGAAAAGAATGATTGGTGTCTGTTCACGCAAACGCAAAACGGAAACAAGATGATTGGCAGCTTCGGCATCGAGTTGAATCGTTTTTCCGACGATTAATTCGCAATCTTGAAAAATTCGTGTGGTTCTCATAAGTTTTCGTAAATTCGTGTTACTAAATCAGAATGGTTCAAGGAATAGAAATGTAATTGTTCTGCGCCGGCAGCCAATAACTTTTCACAGAGCTTTGTTGTCACGTCACAACTAAATTCGTTAATAGCCGCTTTATCATCGCCAAAGCTTTGAAATTTTTCGATTAGCCAATTAGGAAAGTGAGCGCCACAACTGTTTGAAAACTTTAATATTTGTTTCCAATCACGAATTGTGACAACGCCAGGAACAATGGGAATGTTGATGTTGGCTTTGTGGCAATTCTCCAAAAATTTTGCATAGGCAATGTCATCGAAGAAAAACTGTGTGATTGCAGTATCAGCGCCCGACTCTACCTTTTGTTTAAAATTTTGAAAATCTTCTTGCTCACTTTTAGCTTCTGGGTGAGTTTCAGGATAGGCCGCAACAGCAATACGAAAATCATCACCAAATTCATCTTTAATAAAAGTGACTAACTCGTTCGCATAAGAAAAGTCGGAAACAACATCAGAGGTATCTTGTGGTTTGTCACCGCGCAATGCCACAATGTCTCGGATTCCTTTGGATTTATAGTTAATCAAGGTATCCCGAATTTCACTTTTTACAGAGCCAATACAAGTGATATGTGGTGTAACAGGGACGTTCGTATTGTCTAGCAACAAATCAACGATTTTGTGAGAGTTATGCCGATCACCGCCTAGTGCGCCACAAGTTATGGAAAAGTATTTAGGATTAAACTTCTCAAGCTCGCAGGCAGCGCTAACTAAATTTTCGATGCCCTTTTCTGTTTTCGGCGGAAAAAACTCACAACTAATTTGTGCGCGATTATTCATTAGTATTAATACCGATAATAATCAGGCTTATAAGGCCCATCAACAGGAACGCTAATGTATTTTGCTTGTTCTTTTGAGAGTTGTGTTAAATGAACGCCGATTTTATCAAGGTGAAGTCGGGCAACTTTCTCGTCCAAAAGTTTTGGCAGCACGTAGACTTTTCCGATTTCATATTTGTCGCTATTTTTCCATAACTCCATTTGAGCCATTACTTGGTTGGTGAATGAATTAGACATCACAAAGCTTGGGTGTCCGGTTCCACAACCTAAATTAATTAAGCGTCCTTCGGCAAGTAAAATAATTTTTTTGCCATCTGGAAAAATAATATGATCTACTTGTGGCTTGATGTTTTCCCATTCATATTGCTTGAGTGATGCGACATCGATTTCATTATCGAAGTGTCCGATGTTACAAACAATTGCTTCGTTTTTCATGTTTAACATATGGACATGAGAAATAACATGAAAGTTACCAGTCGTTGTGACGAAAATATCGCCGTATTTGCAGGCATCATCCATCTTAACAACACGGTAACCTTCCATCGCCGCTTGAAGTGCGCAGATTGGATCAACTTCAGTGATACAAACTTGTGCGCCAAGCGCTTTAAATGCTTGAGCACAGCCTTTACCAACATCACCATAACCAAGCACAACACACGTTTTTCCTGCGATCATGACATCCGTTGCACGTTTAATGCCATCAACTAATGATTCACGGCAACCATACAAATTATCAAATTTAGATTTCGTAACAGAATCATTGACATTAATCGCAGTTGTTAACAAAGTGCCTTTTTCCATCATTTCATATAAACGATGAACGCCCGTTGTTGTTTCTTCAGAAGCACCCTTCACTTCTTTTAAAAGTTCAGGATATTTTTCATGCATAAGAATTGTTAAATCACCGCCGTCATCGAGCAATAAGTTTGGATGCCAATCATCAGGCCCATTAATTGTTTGTTCGATACACCACAAATACTCTTCTTCCGTTTCACCTTTCCAAGCAAAGACTGGCACGCCCATTGCAGCAATGGCTGCAGCAGCATGATCTTGTGTCGAAAAAATATTACAAGAAGACCAGCGTATTTCAGCGCCAAGTTCAATGAGTGTTTCAATCAGCATAGCTGTTTGAATTGTCATATGTAAACAGCCTGCAATGCGGGCACCTTTCAATGGTTTCTTTGCACCAAACTCTTCGCGAAGCGCCATGAGTCCAGGCATTTCGGTTTGTGCAATAGCCATTTCTTTTTTGCCAAGTTCAGCAAGTTTAATATCTTTTACTTTATAATCGTGATCCATTTGTGTTCCTCTGTTAAAAAGTCAAAAGGTGTCAGACATGACAATTCTTACATTTCTCGAAATTACTTTTTGCAATCTCAATATCAAACAAGAGAAATGTAAGAATTGTCATATCAGACACTTTCGATCCTCAATCCTAATTCTTTAATGCATCCACTTTATCTGTCTTTTCCCAAGGGCAATCAATGTCTTCTCGACCAAAGTGTCCGTAAGCTGCAGTGGGTTGATAAATTGGTCTCAATAAATCTAGCATTTTAATAATGCCGCGTGGACGCAAGTTAAAGTTATCGCGAACGAGCGCCTCAAGTTTTTCTTGTTCAATTTTACCGGTGCCGAATGTTTCAATGTAAACGGAAGTAGGTTCTGCAACACCGATTGCGTAAGAGAGTTGAACTTCGCAACGATCGGCCAAACCTGCAGCAACAATATTTTTTGCAACATAACGAGCAGCATAAGAGGCAGAACGGTCAACTTTAGATGGATCTTTTCCGGAGAATGCGCCACCACCGTGACGTGCCATTCCGCCATAAGTATCAACAATAATTTTACGGCCTGTTAAACCACAGTCACCTAATGGACCACCAATGACGAATCGACCCGTTGGATTGATGAAATATTTTGTTTTTTCATCTATCCAGTGTTTTGGCAAAATAGGTTTGATGATTTCTTCAATCACTGCTTCACGCAAATCTTTTTGTTCAATATCAGGATCATGCTGAGTTGAAAGCACTACTGCGTCAATGCCGACGGGTTTGTGATTTTCATAACGCATCGTGATTTGACTTTTTGCATCAGGACGTAGCCAAGGTAAAATATTATTTTTACGAACTTTTGCTTGCTGTTTAACTAACAAATGAGAATACATAATCGGTGCTGGCATTAAAACATCTGTTTCATTTGATGCATATCCAAACATTAAGCCTTGATCACCTGCACCTTGTTCGTGTTCAGCAGTTTCATCAACGCCCATCGCGATGTCTTGTGATTGTTTGCCAATGGCCGAAATCACGGCGCAAGATTCCCAATCAAATCCCATGTCAGAATGGTTGTAGCCAATATCTTTAATTGTTTTACGTGTTAATTCTTCAACGTCAACCCAAGCATCGGTTGTAATTTCACCGCCAACAATGACCATGCCTGTTTTAATGTAAGTTTCACAAGCAACGTGCGCTTTTGTGTCTTGTTTAAAAATTGCGTCTAAGACAGCATCAGATACTTGGTCTGCAATTTTATCTGGATGTCCTTCTGAAACTGATTCTGACGTAAAGATGAAGTTTTTACTCATTTATATTTCTCCGTATATTGACCGGGTAAGAGCCCGAAAGTCGACCATTATCCATAAATTTTTTTAATTATGCAAGTTGTTGTTGCTATGGCTTATAGTTTACATAGTCATATTAGAAACCGAGTGGCATAATAAGAGAACATACAATAATTGTAGGGGGCAAGGATGAAAAAAATATTATTGCTATTATTTTTACCTTTTAGTTTTGTGGTCTTTCATAATACAATTGCCGCAACGTATCAAAAAGCCGCATTTGCAGGAGGGTGTTTTTGGTGTATGGAACATCCTTTCGAAAAGTTGTCTGGTGTGCAAGATGTTGTTTCGGGATATATGGGTGGAGCAACACCTAATCCAACGTATAAAACGATTTCTTCTGGGAAAACGCGTTATCTTGAAACGGTTTTAATTACTTACAATCCAAGAAAAGTCAGCTATCAAAAATTATTAAATGTTTTTTGGCGACAAATTAATCCAACCGATGCCGGTGGACAGTTTGTCGATCGCGGTCATCAATACTCAACCGCAATTTTTTATTACACGTCGCAACAAAAGCAGTTGGCGGAAAATTCAAAAGAAGCACTCGCGCGATCACATCGTTTTAACAAGCCAATCGTAACCTACATTCGGCGTGCAATGAAGTTTTATCGTGCCGAAGAATATCACCAAAATTACTATAAAAAGAATCCGATTCGTTATAAATTTTATCGGCGCGGTTCGGGTCGAGATCAATATTTAAAAGTCATTTGGAAAAGTAAAAACCCTGGATGGAGGCATTTTGTGAAACCCTCAAAAAACACACTCAAGCAAATACTCACGCCATTGCAATATAAAGTAACACAAAAAAATGGTACCGAAGCGCCACACAAAAATCTTTATCTTCATAATGAATCGCCCGGCATTTATGTTGATGTAGTTTCTGGCGAACCTTTGTTTAGTTCAAAAGATAAATATGATTCAGGCACTGGCTGGCCAAGTTTTACTAAATCGCTCGACCAAAATAATATTGTGTTAAAGCAAAAGCGTGGATGGTTTGGTAGATATTATGAAGTGCGAAGCAAACATGCCGATTCACATTTAGGCGATCGCTTTAATGATGGTCCAAAACCTGCGGGATATCGTTATTGTATTAATTCTGCAGCGCTTCGATTTATTCCAGTAAAAGATTTAAAGCGCGCCGGCTATCCGGAATATGTGAAGATGTTCAAGTGATTTTTGATTTTGGAAAGACGTGATGATTTTCTGTAGGGATAGGTCGCCTCTCGGCAAGCTCGAGACAGGTGACCTGCCCGCTATTTAGGGTTACGTCTTTGTGGTTTATCTCGGCGTGGGTTATCTGAAAGCGTGATATTTCCACGTTTTCTCTCAATAAAAACGTGATATTTCCACGTTTTTATTAAATTATCTTGTTTCTCACCACGTTTTTTGTTAATTTTAGTGTATGCAAAATTTTAAACGAAAATGCTATCAAAATCTTGTTACTTGGAAAGCGCAAAAGCAGCGTAAGCCGTTGATTTTGCAAGGCGCACGTCAAGTTGGCAAAACACACTTGATTAAGCAGTTTGCGAAAAATGAATTTGCATCTCACGTCTATATTAACTTTGAAAAGCATGATTCTGTTAGTCGATATTTCGAACAAGACTTAGATCCCAAGAGAATAATACAGAATTTGTCACTGCATTTTGATCAAGATATTACTTTTGAAACTTTGTTGATTTTTGACGAAGTGCAAGAATGTGAGAATGCATTAACAAGCTTGAAATATTTTAATGAAGAGCTTGCTGAGCAACCCATTCTTTGTGCCGGTTCATTACTTGGTGTGAAACTGAATCGAGGCAAAGGGTTTCCTGTTGGCAAGGTTGATTTTCAAAATTTATACCCGCTGACTTTTCTTGAGTTTTTATTTGCGACTGATAATGAACGGTTAGCAAGCTATATTCAAGAGCTTAAAATTTCTGATCAAATAGCGGATCCAATACATGAAAAATTAATTAAGCAGCTGAAAAAATATTTTATTGTCGGAGGTATGCCTGCAGTTATTAAAAAATTTGTTAGCGGTGAAGATTTTCTTGATGAGATTCGACACGAACAAGAAATTATTTTAAATGCTTATCAACATGATTTCATTAAACATGCTGAACCAAATGATGTGATGAAGATTACGGATACTTGGCATTCGATACCGAAACAATTAGTTAGAGATAATAAGAAATTTAAATATGCCGTTATTCAAAAAAATGCGAGAAGACGAGAATATTATAGTGCTTTAAAATGGCTTGAAGATGCGGGATTGATGCTCCCTGCATATCATATCAGCAAACCTGCTTTGCCATTAAAAAGTTATTCTTCATCGGACACATTTAAAATTTACAGTCTAGATGTTGGATTGTTGGGCGCTCAAGCTGGTTTATCGCCAAAAACATTGCTTGATGGGCATGCATTGTTTACAGAATTCAAAGGTGCATTATCAGAAAATTTTGCAGCACAGGAATTACTTGCAAATGGTTACAGCGATTTATTTTACTGGAGTGAAGAAAATAAAGCCGAAGTTGATTTTATTTTACCGCATGCTAAAAAACCGATTCCATTAGAAATAAAAGCAGGAAACAATCTTACTTCAAAAAGTCTGCAAAAATATCAAAATAAATTCAAGCCCGATCTTTCAATAAAAGCGTCATTAATGAATCTTAAACAGCAAGACAATCTTCTTAATTTGCCTTTGTATCTGTTATCAGAATTGAAGCGTTGGTTGTCGCATTAAATAACTCCTTCATTCGCGATCATCCTCGAGTGCTACCCAAAAATTCCCACAGCCTTTTTGATAAAACTGCTGAATTTGTTCTAAGTCAGGTTGTTCTTTAATTGGTATTCTTTGCGGTAAAAGTACCAATCTTCTTGAAATAAATGATCTAAATTAATCTGTTGAGCTCGTAATCTTGATCCAACTGTGGTTTTTAGTTCATTAAAGTTTGTTTTTTATCCCGGGTTGATTTAAACTAGTTTAAATTTAACCCGGTTAAACCCGGTTAAACCCGGTTAAACCCGGTTAAGAGTGGATTTAAGATGCGATAGGTGAGCAAATATGGATAAGCAATTATTAACAATTATTCAGGAGCTTAATCCTTGGCTTTCGGATTCAGGCCAGCCTATTATTGACCAATCCAAATATCAATCAAGAAAAGAGCAGGACTTTCTGTTAAAGCCAGACTGGGACAAGCTCTGTTTGGTTTTAATTGGGCCAAGACAATCAGGAAAAACAACGCTTGGTAAAATTATTTGCCAACAATTAATTATTCAGAAACGATACGATACCTTACTATATTTAAATTGTGATTTTTTGGAAATAAGACAGGCGCTAGATTCATTTATTATCGTAAAAGAAATCATTGATGAATTAAAACTTAAAAAGCCAATAGTCTTTATTGATGAAGTACAGCGTCTTGAATCGCCGGGATTATTGTTAAAGGTGCTTATTGATTTAAAGTTGCCAATAAAGTTGATGGCTTCGGGTTCATCGCAGCTTGAAATAAAGAGTAAAGTCCAGGAGTTTTTAACTGGCAGACAACTAGAGGCGATTGTCTTGCCATTTAGCTATCAAGAAGTCGAGCCGTTCGACGAAAAAGTTGTTTCGATTTATGGATGTTATCCAGATGTTTTTTTTGGAAATGAAAAAGAAATCTTATTGGATCAATTATATAAAAATTATATCAATAAAGATATTATTGAAATTCTCAAAATAGGCCAGCCTGATATCATGCAAAAATTGATTATGTTGATTGCTCATGCATCAGGACAGTTAGTCAACTACAATCAACTTTCAATTGATTGTAAAATCTCAACACATATTGTAAATAATTATTTAGATATTTTAGAAAAGACTTATGTTATTAGTAAAATAACACCATTTGTTGGCAATAAAAGAAAAGAAATCACATCAAATCCAAAATATTATTTTATCGATAACGGTTTTCGTAATCGAGCATTGCAAAATTTTTCTGCTTTAGATAATCGTATTGATAATGGGCTGCTCATTGAAAGCGCTGTATTTCAAGATATTCTAAAATATAAAACTCAAAATTTTCTTTCGTTTGATATTCATTTTTGGCGTACTCAATCCGGCGCTGAAGTTGATTTTGTGCTATATAAAAATGAACATCGTTTTATCCCGATAGAAGTAAAATATCGACAGACACTTAAGCCAACTGTAACCCGTGCTTTTCGTTCATTCATAGAGGCCTATCGGCCCAAGGTAGGTATATTTATTACAAAAAATCTCATTGAGAAAATTAATGTTTCGGGGTGTGATGTGTATTTTATTCCATTTGAAATGTTAACTCGTATTTACCCTGTTTTAGATCAAATGCTAAAAGTCTAATAATCCTAGACATTACTTTTGAGTGCGAATATGAGCACAACAGATTGATTTAAATAGCGTAATCAAAAATCGACGGTATCCCGTCATCCCAGAATTTGCGAAGCAAATATTTGGGCTAGCGCCAAATGAGAAAAAACCGTATTTTCTTGTTAATTTTAACTGTCGTTTTAGCATGGCATCATCTCTCGGAGTCCACTTCTGGATATGTCGTGCAAATTTGGAGTTGAGTCCGAGCTATAAGTTTGTCAGACACCTTTTGCTTGACTAATCCCTCTCCTCATAAGAACATACGATCTTCAATACTCAGGAGGATCACTCAATGCCATCACGTCAAGAGCTCGCTAATGCGATTCGTTTTTTAAGTATCGATGCAGTCCAAAAAGCAAATTCAGGTCATCCGGGTATGCCAATGGGTATGGCTGATATTGCGACAGAGCTTTGGTTGGATTTTTTAAACTTTAATCCTGTTAATCCCAAATGGCCGAATCGTGATCGTTTTTTATTATCAAATGGTCATGGATCGATGTTGCAATATTCTCTTTTGCATTTGACTGGTTACGATTTGTCGCTCGATGACTTGAAAAACTTTCGACAGCTGCATTCAAAAACAGCAGGACATCCTGAGGTTGATGAGGTGCCAGGTGTTGAGACGACAACCGGCCCGCTCGGACAAGGTTTGGCAAATGCAGTGGGCATGGCACTCGCTGAAAAGATTTTAGCAACACAATTTAATCGAGATCAATTTAATGTCGTTGACCATCACACTTACGCTTTTGCAGGCGACGGCTGTTTGATGGAAGGTGTTTCGCATGAAGTGTGTTCGTTAGCTGGCACATGGAAGCTTGGAAAGTTAATTGTATTTTGGGATGACAATAATATTTCAATTGATGGCGATACAAAAAATTGGTTTACCGATGATGTTGCAAAACGTTTTGAATCTTATCAATGGCATGTGATTCCAAAGGTTGATGGTTTTGATCAAGATGCTATTAAAGCTGCAATAATAGAAGCAAAAAATGTCACCGATAAACCGACTTTGATTTGCTGTCAAACAGTGATAGGTCACGGTTCACCAAACAAGGCAGGAAAATCAAGCTCGCATGGTTCTCCATTGGGTGATGATGAAGTGGCACTAACACGCAAAGAATTAAATTGGGATCATGCACCTTTTGAAATACCCAAAGAAATTTCTGAGGCTTTTGATTCGAAAGCAAAAGGCGCGGGTATCGAGAAAATATGGCAAGAAAAATGGCAAGCTTATGAAAAAGAATTTCCAGAATTAGCGCAAGAATTAAAACGACGTTGGTCAAATGCATTACCAGAAAATTGGTCATTAACCGTTGAAAAATTAATGAATGAATTTCTCGCATCCGATGAAAAAATGGCCACACGAAAAGCCTCGCAAAAAGTGCTCGACATTATTGGTCCGACTTTATCAGAACTTATCGGTGGTTCTGCCGATTTAACGCCATCGACTTTAACCGACTGGAAGGGCTGTAAAAGCTTAACGCCAGAAAATTTTGATGCAAATTATATTCATTATGGTGTTCGTGAGTTTGGCATGTCGGCGATCATGAATGGTTTGGTTTTATATGGTGGTTTCATTCCGTTTGGTGGCACATTTTTAGTTTTTTATAGTTATGCCGCAAATGCTGTGCGAATGGCAGCACTCATGAAAAAGCAAAGCATCTTTGTTTACACTCACGATTCGATTGGGTTGGGTGAAGATGGGCCAACTCATCAGCCGATTGAGCAAATCGACCAACTGCGATCGCTGCCAAATTGTTCGGTTTGGCGACCTTGTGATTCACTCGAAACCGCCGTAGCTTGGCAAGCAGCTATCGAAAAACGAGATGCGCCAACGGCACTTTTATTGTCTCGGCAGGGTTTACCGGTCCAAAATCACGATAAATCGCAAATTTCTGACATAAAACGGGGTGGATATGTATTAGTTGATTGCGAAGAGACCCCAAAAAGTATTATCATTGCGACCGGATCCGAGGTGGCTCTGGCCGTAGAAGCGGCCGAAAAGCTAAGCGTAAAAGGGCATGCTGTTCGTGTGGTTTCTATGCCTTCGACAGACGTTTTCTTAAGCCAGGATCAGGCATATCGTGATACCGTGTTGCCACCTGAAATTACAGCTCGAGTAGCCGTAGAAGCGGGTTCAACGGATTTTTGGTATCGCTTTGTTGGAACGCAAGGATGTGTCATTGGTTTAGATCGATTTGGATTATCGGCACCTGCGACAGATGTTCAACAGACGTTAGGATTGACCGTTGAACATATAGTTGGGGCTGTAAAGGCGCTTCTATAAAATTGATTTTTGTTATCGTCATCCCGCGGCTTGACCGCGGGATCTAGTATAACGCTACGTATTTATTAGATCCCGCGATCGAGTCGCGGGATGACGGTAGAGGGTATAAAATTTAATTTTTTAGAAGCTAAACAAGTAAATTTTTATTAATTGAGGAGATAAATAGTGGCTATTAAATTAGGTATATCAGGTTTTGGTCGTATTGGACGAAATGTATTTCGTGCGATTGCCGAAAAGAATCGGGGTGAAATTGAAGTTGTTGCTGTGAATGACTTGACGAGTCCTGAAACACTTGCACATCTTTTAGAGTATGATACGGTTCATGGCCGTTTCAATGGTGAAGTGAAAGTGGAAGGCGGCGATTTAGTCGTTAATGGCAAACGAATCAAAGTACTATCAGAAAGAGATCCAGCTAAATTACCATGGGGTGAATTAGGTGTTGAAGTTGTTCATGAGTGCACAGGCTTTTTTACTAAAGGCGAGCTTGCTCGTAAACATATTGAAGCTGGCGCAAAGAAAGTTGTTATTTCTGCTCCTGCATCAGGTGATATTGATGGCACAATTGTTTTTGGTGTCAATGATAAAACATTAAAAGCATCTGATACGGTTATTTCAAATGCATCATGCACCACAAACTGTTTAGCACCACTTGTAAAACCATTGTTAGAAACCGTTGGTGTTGTGAAAGGTTTAATGACAACAATCCATTCTTACACAAACGATCAAGTGTTGATTGATGGTCCACACAAAGATATTCGTCGTGCAAGAGCTGCAGCAGTATCAATGATTCCAACAAAAACCGGCGCCGCTGCCGCTGTTGGTTTAGTGTTACCTGAAATGAAAGGTTTGTTAGATGGTTATGCAATTCGTGTGCCAACCTTGAACGTGTCAGTTGTTGATTTAACTTTCGAAGCAAAAAGAGATACGACGATTGAAGAAATCAATCAAATCTTAAAGACGGCTTCTGAAGGTGAGTTAAAAGGTATTTTAGCTTACAGTGATGAGCCACTTGTTTCGCACGATTATAATCATTGTGCAATGTCATCAACACTTGATTCTGAATTAACGAAAGTCACTGGCGGAAACCTTGTGAAAGTTGTTTCTTGGTATGATAACGAATGGGGTTTCTCAAATCGCATGGTTGATGTGACTGTTGCATTAATGGAAGCTAAATAACTCATTTTGAGCTACCGTCATCCCGCGGTTTTTCTATGATCGTCATCCCGCGGGATCTTATAAAAACTTGTCGAGATGCCGCGATCAAGTCGCGGCCTTATCATTACCCATAAGTCGGATATAAAAATAGATTTGTTATTCAATAAACCTATAGAAGGTATTGCTTAAAGGCGACGCTATAAATTCAAATTTTCTAGGTTTAACAGCTCCGAAGGA
>SDBS01001809.1_pt1 | contig 21561 bp, 36 predicted proteins | sample 2277091 | NCBI WGS metagenome assembly SDBS01 (sample SAMN10404972, study PRJNA504765) | marine sediment metagenome | isolation source: marine sediment core GS10_PC15, 163 cmbsf | place: Arctic Ocean: Southern Knipovich Ridge | collected 2010
TTTTTAAATAGATAACTATAAATAATTATTATTCTTGATTTTATTATAAAGGAGGCGATTGTGAAAATAAATGGTTAAATCATCTGCTGATCGACTTAACAAATATACAGCTAAGATAGTTGGGGATGTTGTTAAGAACAGAATAGATGCACAGAAAGACTTTATGGTTGCTAATGCAAGCTCTCACTTTGATAGACTTGCAGAACTTGAAGCAAAAGTTGCTACGTACTGTGATGAGAATGGGATTAATGTTATGTTAAAACCTTTCTATATGAGCGCTTGTAGAAAAGTTTACATGCTTATGAACAAACACACTGGTACAACTTTACATGATGAAGTCTGTATTGCTGTTAGAGTGTGGGATATGAGGGGCTTGACAGAAGCTACTATTACTGCATGTATCTTAGCAGCAAACGGTTATGATGCATCTGGTTGTACTACTTAATTGTCTGTAATAATCAGCGTTGAAAAAGAACAATTTATTAATTTATTATTTTTTTTATTTATAAAATTATCAAGATGACCTCTATATTAGATATTTACAGTGATCCCTCGGGGGCAAAGGTCTATATTTCTGGTGATTATGAAGGAAAAACACCTGTCAAAGGTGTTCTCTTAATGGAAGGGACTTATACGATAAAGATTGAAAAAAGTGGTTATAATAGTTATCATCATTTAAATTATAAAATAAAATCATCTGACATGCGTAAAATTCTTGATGTTGAATTAACAAAAATAGGTGATGATGATGATGAAGATGAAGATGAAGATGAAGTAGTTTTTACAGTTAGATCAAGCCCAACAGACGCAAAGGTATTTCTCGACGGAAGAGATACAAGGAAAACAACACCCGCCACTCTAAGATTTAACCCTGGAAGTCACACTATAATTGTAAAGAAATCAGGTTATAATGATCTCTATTATTCAAAAACATTTAAGACAGGAAAAGATAGCACACATATAATTCTTACTAAATCAACAATCGAAGAAGATAAAGTGGCGATTGCATATAATATAAATCCTAAAGGATCTCTTATTAAGATATGGGATGGACGTGGTTGGATTGATTGGGGAGAAACATTTAGTACCGTCCGAAGAAAAGATATAATCGATAGTGGAGGGACTGTAACAGGCACACTGAAATCAAGAATAAGTATGAGAGGATTTGAAACATTAGAATCTGAAACTGCTTGGGGTTCATTTGGAACTCGACAATTAATAGGTACTCTTATCGAAATAGAAGAAAAAACATGGTGGGAAAAATTATTAAAGTTTATAACAGACCCAATATTAAAACCTTTTTTATCACAGGAAATTCTTTTTAAAACAGGTTATCAATTATTAACAGGTAAAGAAATGACCGACGAGGAATATGAGCTTAATAAATTAAAAATTGCAGACTGGATCTTGCCTATAAATTTAATGTTAATTTTAACAGAAGGAAAAAACTTAAAAGGTGAAGCTGTTGAATTTGGAGATACAGAAGCAAACATCGAAATGGCAGCCGCCGCCCTAATGATCATGCCTCTTGGATGGATAGGTAAGCCTCTTGGAAAAATGGGCACAAAAATCGGAGGTAAAGGAATGTTAAAAGTGGCTGATAAGGTGGCGGTTAAAGGAGCTCCTATAATTTCTAAAACTGCAAAAACTACTCTCGCAAGAAAATGGGGCGTGTCCGAAGCTGCGATTGATCTATTACTTCAAGGAAAATCTACTGACAGAGTTTCTGATGTTTTTAGAATAACAAAATCTAAAGCCAGCCTTCTTAAAGGAGAGTTAGATGACTTAGTAAACAAAGGGATAGTGAAATATGCAACAGGCACAACAAAATTAGAAGCAATAATAAATAATGAAGGATTTATAAAAGCAATCGATGATATGGCTGCGAGCCCTGTTGAATTTGTTAGAGATTTCAGGAAGATAAACGAGGGATTAAGAGCTCAAATTATGATTAGTTTAGAAGCAAGAAAAGGAGCGGCTCCTGTAATCAAAATATTTAATGAAGCATTTGAGAAAGAATTAATATCTCGAGCTCCTCTATGGAAGAGATCTTTATTTACTTTGGAAAGACACAAAGGAAAAACTGCTTTTGGATTAATTGCCCTTGCAGGATCTATTATGGGTTTTGATGCCTGGGGAAATTGGAGTATTGTTGATAATCTTCAATTTATGACAGGGAAAACCGCAGAGGATCTTATGGAAGCATACGAGGACGGAGATATGACTAAGGAAGAAGTTTTAGAAGAGTTGGAGCAATTATTAGCGATAGCAAAAGCAGGTGAAGAAAAAGTTAAGAGTTCATCTTACTGGAATGTAGCGCAGATAGTCTTTGCTCCTTTATGGGATGAGTTGTCAGAAGAAACAGTTAAGAAATTAGAGAGGACGATAGAAACCATCGAAGAAAAAAAGTTTGGAACATTAAAAATAATAGCTGAACCTGCTGATGCTAAAATATCAGTCGAGGGTCAATTCCCAGCGACAGGGATCTTTAAGCAGAGTTTAGATGCGGGCGATTATTTAGTTACTGTTACAGCATTTGGATTAGAGCCAGTGAGTTATACTGCAACTGTTGTAGAAGGTGAAGAAACTCTTTTTAATACTATTCTAACTGGAGAGCCTTTAATTGAACTTCCTGAAACAATTATAGCGACGGTTAGAGATATTATCGACGGCGATACGATAGATGTTGGTTTAAAATATGATGATGATAAAGAATTACCTGAATACAGTAATACAGGCCACGCAAGGATTAGAATTGTTGGAATAAACACTCCTGAAAAATCAGGAGATAAGGGAGATATTATTTGTACAGGTATAGAAATCACTGGGGTTGATAAAAAATATGCAGATGAGGCAAAGGATGTTTTAAAATACCTAAATGATAAACAAGTAACACTTTACATAGATCCTAAGAATGCTGTTGATACTCATGGCAGACTTTTAGCAAGGGTAGATTATGAAGATAAGGATATAGGGCTCCAGCAAATCAAGGATGGATTAGCATGCTATTATTTTAGAGAAGCAAACAAATATATAGATGATGACCTTTATACTTCTGAAACTCTAAAAGCCCAGGAAGATTTAGTGGGCATGTGGAGAGGAGTTGCTATGGCAGGATTTAAGATTAATGTAACATCAAACCCCGATAACGCGAAGATCTTTATAGACGATAACCCCGCACATCACAACACGCCTATGGATGAAGTAGAGGCAGAGGATATTACAGAAATGCTGCAACCAGGAGCTCATGTAATTAAAGTTACAAAATCAGGTATGGAAGCAAGCAGGAATGTAAATTTAATTGCAGGTGATAACGGCACTATACACTTTGATCTAACTTCTTTAGAGCCTGAAGAACCAGGAGAAGAACCAGGAGAAGAACCAGGAGAAGAACCTGTTGAAGAAGAGCCCCCTGAACCAGAAGAAATACCTGACATGCCTGTGACTATAACAACCAGTCAAAAAGCAGCTCTAACTTCTGCTTTTGATGAGATTTGGGATTTGACAAAAGGCTCAGCGCAGATGAGCCATGCTGAGTATGCTACTTTTGTTTATAAATATAGAAATTACTCAACAGAAGATAAAATAGTTTTATTAAATTTGTTTGGAGAGGTTTGGGATTTAATAAAAGGATCTGCACAAATGAGCCATGCTGAGTATGAAGAATTAAAAGCTAAATATTTAGGGGTAGAAGCTCCAGCACCAGTACCTCCAACAGTACCCCCACCAATACCTCCTCCACCTGTCGAAGATGAAAGTGCATTAATCCAAAGTTTAAGAATTACTATCGAAAACTTAAATACAACAATAAATTCTTTAAGAGTTGAGATTGAAGAATTGAAAGAAAGAGAGCCTCCAACACCTCCAACTCCTCCACCAACACCTCCTCCAACTCCTCCACCAACACCTCCACCAGCTCCCGCGCCAACTAAAAAGATAGAGCAGAGCTGGGAAGCGGGAGAACTTCCCGAAGATGATATAAAAGAAATTTTAGGAAAAACTATGTCTGTTGATTTAAATGATGATGGAAGCTATACCTCTTATTATGCTTATGGGCGAAGCTCATCAACTTCAGAAAGGGGCGAGCTTATAGGAGAAACAGAGGAAGGTTGGAAAGTTTATTATTCAAGTACTAAACTTTATGTTTATACAGGTGCAATATCAAAAGGATTTAAAGTCGCTTATATATTCAAGAAAACTCTATGAGGTAAATAAATGGCAGCTTTTTTAAATGTGGTGGGTTATCCTGCGGGAGCAACTGTTTTTATCGACGGTATCGAAATTGGATTAACCCCTATTTATTATCACATGTTAAAAACAGGAAAATATAGAATTGAGGTTAAAAAGTTAGGGTACCTTCCTGAGATCAGAGAAGAGTTTACAATCTTTTCAACTGAAAGAAAGAAATCTATGGTTTATAATTTAAGCCGAGATGAAGGGCTGGTGATATAGAAAAAATGGCATGCCCTTACCTTAATGTTTGCAAATATATTCAAGTGCATAAAGGAGATTATTGTGAAGAAGATCCTGTTGCATGTTTATATATTGAACCTAATAAGGATCAGGATAAGAAAGAATTTGCAAGAATAAAAAGGAGGATGAAATTATTAGAAAAATTAACTAATGAAGATGCCAACAATCAACTCAATACCTTACGAAAATGCGGAAGATCTTAATAAATTTCTTTATGATAATTATTATTCCACTGAACAGTTAAATGAAACTGTAACAAATACAGGATTTACAAGAGTTAAGATATTTGAACTTTCTCAGGAAACAGGGGTCACACAAAACTCAATAGATCTTATATATTATAATGATCCTAATTTCAATCCTTTATACAGCGAGGCTGTTTGGAAGTGTTATATGAATAGTATGGCTGACTGTCAGGCCTTTTTCGGATTTAAACTAACAACAGCAGAGCCTATTTTCCCAAGCGACGGTGAGATGGTCGAAAGTCACGCAGGGTTTATGATCGATGAGGGAAAACTCTATGCTTCTGTTGGCGACGGTACAACCCAGCAATATGTGGAGATTGTAGGAATTGATACAACAAGAGTACAGAATTATAAAATAGCTTATAACAGATTTTTTATCCAGGCTCTTCCAGAAGTCAGGGAAACTATGGGTATACCAGGTATACTAACAACCTTCCCTCTGATAAAAAGGGAATTTGTCGAAATGACACAGCTCTCCAATTACCCTCCACAAAATAATGTACATTATATTGTACAGTACATTAAAAATTCAATTAATGACGATAAAAGAATTATCTTCAACAGATTTATATATCGTGAAGTCTACGCAGATTAGTGGTAGAAAAAAAATGTATTAAATGCGGGGAAATAATCTGTCCAGCAAAAGCAAGGTATTACAAACCCCCACTAAGTAACATGTGTAATACTTGCAGGAAGGAAGAGATAGATAAAAAAGGATGTTAGATAAAGATTTTGGAATGTGGTGGGAATTAAAAACACAAATTGAAAATGGTTGAAAGTATAGTACCAAGTTTAGGGTCGAGAAAAGGAAACCCTGTTTATGAATATATCAAAAAAGAAGATATACAAGCTGCTTTTAGAGATGCTTTGGCCGTAGCTCTTGCTGGGATTACAGAAAGTATAGATACTTTAATTTCACTTTACGCTACAACCGCCCCTCGAAGCCTGTGGACTTGGGATCACACAAGCAGATGGGACTACGATGAGTGGTGGTAATGTTTATAAATAAACAAATCTTAATTAAATAGCTAAGGGAGAGCCGTTCAACTCGGCTGCAAAGTGAGGGTTCCACGCCCTAGCGCTTATAATGTTAGATAAAATAAAAGGTATGAATGACAGGGCTAACAAGCGATTACATGAAGCTACGATGACAGAAAATAAAAAAGAAGAAACTAAAGAGGAAAAACCAGAAGAAGCAAAGGGTGAGGAAACTCAGCCTGCTGATGATACTGCTGGGGAAAAAGAGGAAACCTCTGAGGAAACTTCTAAAGAAGAAAAAACTGAATAAATAATTTAGATTATATAACTAAATAATCAGGATTATACAAATGGCCACAAGACATAAAAGAATAGTTGCTGCTCTTGATACTGGGGGAAGTGCTGATTGGAATGATGATCATATTGCTGATTTTAGCGACGAGGTTACTTTATATGAAGATTTTATAACGCCTGCAATAACAACCAAATGGGGTGTGTGGGTTAATGCCGCCGGCGTGGCGCCTGTTATAGCTTTTGTAGATCATCATTCTTTTGTTTTTCTAAACAGCGGAGCTGCGCAGCTTGACTGGTCGCTTATGAAATACGCGTTTAACGGAGCTCCTGGAAATATTACTTATATTGATGATGCTCCTATTTTTACGGCTGCTGTCTGGCTTGAAAAATATGATGCTGTTAATATTATAGGTGAGTGGGGATTAATGAATAATGCCGAGGACCCTACATTAGCAAATAAAGACGGTGCTTATTTTAGAATTGATGGAAATGCTCTTTTAGCTGTCACAGGCGACGGAGCAGCAGAAACTACAACAGACATAACCCCTGCAACTGGCATACCTGAATATGGCCATTATAGAATAGAATTAACAGGTACTAATTGTTTATTTTATGTTGATGATATGGACACGGTAGCCGCAAATCACACAGCAAATCTTCCTGATTCAGATTTAACAATATTTTTTTATGCAGATAGCGGAGGAGTTGCTGACACTGAGATGTATGTTGATGGTGTTGGATTATCAAGATTTAGGTACAAAGGATAAGTATGATAAGTATGATAAGTATGATAAGTATGATAAATCATATAAATCATATAAATCATATAAATCATATAAATCAAGATGGAAGAAAAAATAAAAAGAGGAAACGGCCATAAAGAAGATTGTAGTTGTGCATTCTGCAAACCAAATAAAACTAAAATTCCAGTGCCAGTAATGTGTACAGGTTTAATCTGTATTACATCAATCGAGATCTTCGCTCTGTATCTTGGCTATGACGGATATATTTTAGCAGGGGTTATAGGAATTATTGGTGCAGCAATCGGCTTATCACTCCCTCAACTTAAATTTAAATAGTTCTCTTTCTTTAATTAAAACATGGTAGGGATAAATCATAAGAAAGTTGTAACATCTCAAGAAAGAGGCCTTGCTGTTGATTGGAATGATGATCACGAACAAACTGGTGATCACGATTGCGAGAAACATCAACATCTAAATCATGTTATAGAAAACAGGACGACATGGCCTGCTGGCCCTGTTGAAGGGCAGGTTGTTTATAGAAGTGATCAACATAGCTTTAATGTTTGGAATGGGACAAGATGGGTAAGCATGGTAGGCCCTGCTACTATTGTCGTCGCTGCGGATGGCTCAGGAGATTATACAGATATTCAGGATGGCATAGATGCACTTCCAGTAACAGGAGGGGTAGTCTATATCAAAGAAGGGACTTATAACATAGCTACTAAAATTGTTATTAATGTCAACAATACAGCAATTATAGGAGCAGGGAGAAGCACAATTATTCAAACAGTAAATAATATTAAAATGATTGAATGTATAAACCCTGATAATATTTTAATAGAAAATCTTTATCTGAATGGTGCTGGAAATGGAAACGGTTTAAACAGGGGAATACAATTATCAAATAGCAATAACTCAATAGTAAGAAACTGCTGGGTGACTGATTGTGGAAGCACAGCAATATTAATTATAGGAGGAAATGATTGTTTAGTTATGAAAAATATAGTTATAAATAATTGGAGTGATGGGATCTCTTTATCTGGAACATGCGACAGGATCATTGTTTCTAATAACTCTTCATCTAACAACTCTGATTATGGTATTTCATTAGCGACTTCGGGAAAATATGGATTAGTTATAGGCAATCAGTGCAATGGCTCAACAAATCAAGATGGAATTTATGTATATGTTACTGATGAAGTGATAATCTCAGGAAATCATGCTAACGATAATGAAAAAGCAGGGATCTACATAGGTGACAGTGATTACTGCTCTATAAATGGAAACATCTGTAACAATAACAACCAGGTAGGAGCGTTTTGGGGAGGTGTTCACATAGATGACGATGCTAATGAAAACACTATAATAGGGAATACATGCACTGGAAATGATAGAGGAATTTATATTTTTAATGCAAACTGCGATAGAAACTTAATATCTGGAAATCAGTGCAGAGGCAACATAACAGCATCAATAACAGACAACGGAACAAACACTCTTCCTAATGGGGCAGTAGGTACTAACAATTTACAATTAGATGATCTAAATATAGTTTAAAACACATATATTCTACCCGTATGATACAAGTATAGAAACATTTATAAGGCATATTATACTTGTATAGACATGAAAATTAAAGAATTACTGTTGTATTCAATAACATTCATATGTGGGTATGTGTTAGGTGGATTGTTGGGGGATTTATATTTTAATTGATTGTAAGGAGGTTATAGAGGAGAGATGAAACCATATAGATTTAGAAAAAAGCTTATGAAGAGTGGAAACGGCAAGTATGTTTTAATGCCTGCGGATTGGGTTAAATCTAATTGTAGTGATGATGAGTGTGAAGTTATCGTCGAGGTTTATGAGAAGTATATAACCATCCTTCCTTATAAAGGATGATAGAATATGGCAGAAGAAGAAAAAACTAAACTTACAGGTCAAGAAATAGTAACAAACATTAATGATAGATTAGAAGATTTAGAAAACTTAATGACTGTAAAATTTGATAAACTTAAAAAAGTTATTGAGGATTACTTCACTCTTGGAAACGAGTTTGCGAGATCATCTCTCATAACAGCTCTAAAAAATATTTAAATGAAAATTGTATTAAGTGATTTTTTGAAAGCTGAAACTTGTCAAGGTGGAGAAGTTATACAAATTATGGATGAAGGAGAAGAATCTGAAATAACAAGCCCAGAAGGCAAAGTAAAAATGGTTAGGAATTTTGGGGTTAAAGTAATTAAAGGCAGTAAAAATTTAAAAGAAGGACAAGAAACAACTTACACACCTAACAGGTCAGCATTAGAAGTTTTTATTGAAGCTTGGGGAGATGAAAGCACTGAGTGGATTAATAAACAGTTTGAGATAACACTGGTTAAAGTGAATGTTTTTGGGAAGATGAAAGATAGTATATATCCAAAGGTCTTAAATGGTGATGACAGCAACGAGAAACCTGAAACTCCTACTGTAAAGATGTAGAGAATGGATGTGCAAAGAATAGTAGAAGCAAAGGAAAACAGTATTAAGCTAATCAGAAACTCAAGAGGTTACAACTGGGAGATTAAGATTAATGATTTTAATGAAAATGCAATACTTCCTAAAATCGAAAAGATTGATACTGAGTTAAGACAAAAGTATGCTCCTGACCCCGAAGCTGAGTAATGGAATTTCAAGGAAGATTACATAAGTTAGATGCTATGCTCCAACAGGCAACACAAGAATCAGTTATGCAAGAAAATATGCTGCAAGGTGCAAGGCAGAGAGTAGCTGAAATTCAGGGGAGAATTAGTGAGCTTCAAAATCTCGATAAAAATAAAGATGTCAGCAAAAAAGAACCAAAAGGAAACAAAGCCCGTTGAAGATTGGACAGTTAAAGAGTGGGAAGTCGCTTTTGGCAATAAGTGTAAAGAGCTTGAAAAGTTGAGAGTTCACATGAGAATGGCCATACAACATCTTAACAAGGCTATTTAAACAATGGGAAGCAAAACAAAAATAGTTAAGGGAAAACCAAAGAAGATTTCACGAGAAGCTATTAGATTAGCAAAACAACTACATAAAGATGAGCACTTTATAATAGATGGAGAGATTGAGAATAATCACCATCTAAAAGACTGGTATTATTTAATGGCTTGTCAGCTAATTGTTGAACTTAAAAAAGAAATAAAAGAGATTTCAACGCAACAGAAATATCTTTGGCAAACATTAGAAGAAGTTGTTGAACTTAAAAAAGAAATAAAAGAGATTTCAAAGCAACAGAAATATCTTTGGCAAACATTAGAAGAAGTTATAGAAACCTTGAAGAAAATACCTAAACACTAATTATTTTATTATTTTTTGGGTGCAATTTGTACCCGCTTTTTTTTTATTATCAGAGGAAAAACACAATGGGACAACAAGAAGTATATAATTATTTAAAAAAACATAAAGGATGGAGAACAGTAAAAGAAATAGCTGAAACAATTAAATTACCAAAAGGCCCAATTAGAAGAAGTTTAAAAATGATGTTAAAATATAGAGAAGTATTTTGTAAAGAGATAAGCGTTTATGCTGAAGGAAAATATCAAGGACATAAAAGAAAAATTGAACATTGGAAATTACAATAATTCTTTATACCTTACAAAACATTATAAACTTTGAAACATTATTATTTCTATGGTTAAGTCAAGTACAGATAGAAGTAATAAGTATAAAGCAAAAATTGATAGTGATGTTATTAGTGAAAGATATGAGGCCACTAAGGATCTATCGATAAGGAAGCAAACAGCATATTTTGGAAATGCTGCAAAGTTAGAAAGTGAAGTTAAAGTATTGGTTGATGGGGAGCCTTCTTTTTTACAACATTTTTATATAGCCTATGCAGAAGAATTAGTAAAGAAAAAAACTGATGATGAGTGGGAAATTGTTTTTATTAAGTGGAGATCAAGAGGATTAAATTCTGATAAATTAGATGCTATCGGCTGGGAGTTAGTTGGATGGAGTTATGGTAAGTTATATGTTGGAGGGGGAGTAACTGACACAGTGAGAAAATATTTTAAAACTCAATTAAGTTATATTGAAGAAACAGCTGATTATGGTGGAAATGTTATAGCTTTGGCTGTTGATAATTATTATATTTATGCTGGAGGAATTACAACTCAAACAGTGAGAAAATATCTTAAAAGTGATTTATCTTATATTGGGCAAACAGCAGATTATGGCGGAACTATAAGATCTATCTCTATTGATGATACTCATATTTATGTTGGAGGGGCTACAACTAACACAGTAAGAAAATATCTTAAAAGTGATTTATCTTACATTGGACAAACAGTTGGTTATGGTGGAAATATTACAAGTTTATCTGTTGATGATACTCACATTTATGCTGGAGGAATTACAACTAAAACAGTGAGAAAATATCTTAAAAGTGATTTATCTTATATTGAGGAAACAGTAAATTATGGCGGGACTATCTATTCTGTATTTATTGATGATACTTATATTTATGTTGGAGGATCTACAACTCAAACAGTGAGAAAATATCTTAAAAGTGATTTATCTTATATTGGACAAACAGCTGGTTATGGTGGAACTATAAAATCTATCTATGCTGATGATACTCATATTTATGTCGGGGGGTCCATAACTCGAACAGTAAGAAAATATCTTAAAAGTGATTTATCTTATATTGGGGAAACAGCAAATTATGATGGAGATATAAACTTTGTGTTTGCTGATGATACTTATATTTATGCTGGAGGATCTACAACTCAAACAGTGAGGAAATATCGTAAAAGTAATTTAGATTATATTAGGCAAACAGCAAATTATGGCGGAATTATTAATGCTATTATTTCTGATTAAAGAAAATCGAAATTAATCAGATCTCCCATGTCGGAGCTGGTTTAAATTCTCTCTTATTTTCTTTTGGACAAACTTCAATATCCAAAGCATAATTATCATACTCAGGCAACCACATGTCTGCTTTCTGAACAGCCTGGTCTTTTCCAAAAGCATTAATCCTATTTCCTGCTGCATGCAGATGGGTGCACCAAACATCGAAGTCAGCATAAACTCCATAACCTTGATTTCTCATATTTCTTGTAAACCAAACATCCAGCGCCCAGTAAGGAATGTCCCACTTTTCAGGGGTAAAATTTATTAAGCCAGAAAAAAAGGGTTTTGTACGAGCTGCAAAACAATAAACTCCGCAAGCCATCACTGGCACCACCCCTTTTGTTTCAGGATCAAATGATATTCTTTCTAAGATTTGGTGCATGTGTTTTCGAGGGCAAACTTTCAGATCATAAACTCCTAACTTAACTTTATGAAAAGGATCTGCATGCCTTCCAGTTGAAATTCCTGTGATTAAAGCAGCCTTAGGTATACTATTCAAAACAGAAAAAAGCTTAGTATAGGCCTCCTGTGGGGCTATTGTGTCGTCCTCTAATTGGAAAAAAGTGTCTGTATGCACTAATTCAGCTAAATCCTTCCACATTTCAAAAATATTAAAGATTTTGCTCTCAGCAAATTTAGGCTGCTCGGTACCCGAAACTTTATATCTTGGAGGCAAATAAGACTTATAGAGCCTAACTGATTTATAATCGGTGAGCCGACTTTGGCAAGCTTCCTTTAGATCCTCTGCAAGTGAGGGATCTCCTGTATTATCATAAACAAGTAAGTGAATATTATCGCGCGGCAAATCCATCTGATCTAAAGCTTTAAAGAAAATAGGTACAAAGATTTTTCGAGAGAAGCAACAAATCAAAGTAGAACCTACATCATTATCTTTTCTTTCCAAATTATCAATTAAGAATTTTCTTTCCATATTTTTTAATCATACCCTATAAATCTCCTGGCAAGTCCCGCACTGAGCATAAACTTTTCCACCAATCTTTAACATGTGGTAGTGATGTTTTTGGCAAACTCCACAAACTAAGATTTTAATACCCTCAACTTTTTTAGGATCATAATCTCTCCAAAGATTTTCTTCATCACCATGACTTAATTTTTCTTCCATATTTTCCGTCATAATAATTTAAGGAAAAAACACTATTTAAAATTTTTGTTTATGTGCGAAGAATAAGCAACAAACTTTTCAGGATCGTACCTTAACAATCTTGGCCAAAACTCTTTTTCCATATAAATCACACAAGCCTTATCAAGATCACTGGTACCAAACCTGCGCACTGCTTTATATTCCATGTAAGATCTTAATGTTGGATATTTCTTAAAATCTCCAAGCTCTCTCCAGTTAGTTCTCTCACCTCTAAAAAAATAATCCATCGGAGCTTTAAACTGGCAGTGAAACCAAAAAGGAGTTTTAATCTTAATGTAATCAGGCTTGTTAATATTAAGGCAAACTACATCTTTAAAATATTTAACACCTTCCCACCGACCTAAGCGCTGAAACTTCATACTTTTTGAATAGCTATAAACTCTCGGCATGCAGGGGCTTACAGGGTTTTTATGTTTTGTATGATAGATGTCCTGGATAAGATTAATTTGATTAAGCTGGAAAACAACAGGCCTGGCTTTTACAGGAGTAGATAAAATCTTTTTTCTTAATTCTAAAATATTATCAAAAGCAACATAATCAGTATCACCTCTGAAAATCCAAAAGTATTTAGAATGTTCAAAAGCAATCTGTCTGTTTTCATAGAGATCTCGGAGATCAGGGTGATTATAAAATTGAACTTTTGAATATCGATTTTGAAGCTCCTGGCACAACCTAATCGAGTTGTCAGTAGATCCATTATCTACAATAATAATCTCATCAGCAAAATCAAGAAAAGAAGTGATGCAGGCAACAATAGTTTTTTCACTATTTTGAGAAGCAAACAAAGCCGAGATGCCAGGCTCTCTCATTTTATTTTTTAACAATCCACCAGTCAGACTTTCCTAAAAGAAGGTGCAAATCATTATTCATAACAAATTCCTTAACTGCTTTCTTAACTCCAACTTTTCCTTTAAGCTTAGAATAATCATGGCCAGCAAGAACTCCCCCTTTTTTAATTTTAGGCCAAAAGTTTTCTATATCTGCTTTAACATAAGGATAAGTATGGTTTCCATCGATGTAAACAAAGTCAAGCTCATCAGGGATCTCAGAAGGTGCTTCTAAACTATCTATAAAGAGCCACTTAATTCTTTCTTTAAATTTTTCAAGTCGGCTAAGGGCTTCTGCTTTTACAGGAACCATGTCTTTGATATAACTCAATTTGTAAGTTTCATCAAAAATATATCTATCCACAAGGTAAAGCATTTTTATTGGCATAGATCTAAGCATCTCAAAAGCATTTTCACCTTTAAAAACTCCAATCTCAACACCAACAAGATCTTTTCCTAAGTTGTTTAAAATAAATAGAGCAGCAGGCCTCAACAAACTTAAAGGCTGATGTGCTTTCTCACTCATACCCTTTATTCTGTGAATTACCATAACTTTTATAACAATCAATACTTTTTAAATATTACCATGAGAATTGCTTTTGCTATGATGGCCTTTTGTGCAAGAAGGCATAAAATTTATGATCTGATGAAAGATGAGCATGATATAGAGATCTATTCTTATAAAAACACCAGGGTAGATTTAGATGCTCCTGAAAATTTACATTTTTGTTCTCATGCAGATCGCATGGCTGAAAGAATTAGAGATGGAAACTTTGACCTGGTGCATGTCTTTACTGATACAACAGAAATGGCCTACAAAATTATGAAGCATAACAAAATTGTGATAGATACTTATGACATGGCTTTGTTAAGAGGGCTCCGTGATAGATATGCCGATGCTGTTTATACAAGCAAGTGGCCTAAAATCTTTGCTTCACCTAAATTTATAGAGTGGTGGAAAAACAGATATAATCGAAGTGAAAAGGTATGGTTTATTCCAAACTATCCTTCTAAGAAGTGGGTTGATCAAATAAAACCTCAAGAAAAAATAGAAGGTGAGAACATAGTTTATTATGGCGGGATAAAATCTGCTGCTGGTGGCGGAGTTGGATATAGATATTATGTACCTTATTTTAAATTACTTGCAGAGGCAAACATTCCTGTACATATTTATCCTGTTGGAGATCGAGCAAAGCTTTTCAATTACAGAGGTCGAAATATAATCGTTCACGACAAGCTAAAACACCAGGACATTTTATCAGAGCTCACAAAATACAAAGTCGGTTTCTTAGGTTATAATGATGATGGTGCAAAACCCATCCATGTAGATTATGCAAAAAAGTGTGTACCTAATAAAACTTTTGATTATTTGATGGCGGGCATACCATCATTATCTTACAACTTAGGGTATTCAGAAAGATATGTTGAGAAGTGGGGTGTTTGCTGTCAGGAAAAAGAAGAATTAGTTGAAGGTTATTTTAAAGCAAAGAAATTAGATCTAAATTCTATAAACAAAGAAAAATACTTATTAGATCAGTACAAAGAAACTTTAAACAAGATCTACGAGCTTGCAGTTAGTTTGTGATTTTTATTTTTTCCCCTCTTATAACCATAATATCTTAAAGCATCATAAAAGCCATCTGCGTATCTTCCATCTGGCAAATGCTTCACCCCATATAATTCTCTAAGGTATTTTTTTGTTATTTTTATCTTTTTCTTTAATTCTTCCATTTTTTTACCCCCTTATATTTTAGCCTGCTTTTTCAACTTATTATAAATATATCTTCCTGCTGCTTTTCTAACTCTTGTAAAAATGCCTGCTCGATTAGTAATGTTTTTAGAATGTATCCTGCATTCAAGAGCAAGTCCAGGTAAATAAGCAAATCGAAATTCAGCCATGATGAGCTGGCCCCAAAAATCAACATCAGCACTGCAATTCCACTTTATCTCAATTTTAGGATCATATCTTATTTTATTCTGTCGAAATAAAGCTGTACCTGTTGAGATTTTTAGGTAATCATTTACAGGAGTATATAGGTATAAAATAGATTTCTTAGGATCAAGAGGTTTCTTTAAATTCTTGATTAAAGTTTTTTTCATGTCAAAATTAATCTCAGTACCGCTTCTAATATCTGGATGAAAGTGATCTCCTAATTTAACATGAGGATTTTCCATGATAAAAGTATTGGAGAGCAAGAGATCACCATAAACAAGATCTATCTCAGGATTTTTCTCTAAAAATTCAACATGTTTTTTTATTATTCCAGGAAGAAGTGCATCATCATCATCTAACATTAAAATATAAACTCCTGTTGCATGATCAAGCCCAGCGTTTCGTGCAGAACACTGACCTCTATGTTCTGGAAAGTAGATTGCTTCAACATTAGGAAGAGCTTTAAGATAATTAAAGGTGCCATCAGTAGAGTGATCATCAACAACAATAATTTCTATGTTTTCATAATCCTGTACAAAAACAGAATTAAGACATCGAGTTAGCATTTCTGCTCTATTATATGTTGGGATGATTACACTAACTTTTGGTTGCATGATTATCTCCTCCCTCCAAATTCTTCTGTACCACCAGGACAAAACCCATCTCCATCATGTATGTCTAAATCTAATCCACAATGAGAACAAAATATAGGTCTGAAATATTCATAAGTTATTTCTTCAATTTCCATTTAAAATTCAGAAAGCTGTTGATTTCCTTCACCTCTTTTTAATAACTCTTGATTAGTTAGCTGATGATCAGAAGATTTTGAAGTTTGTTTTTGCTCAAATCTTTTTCTTTCAAGTTTTAACTGCTCATCAGGATCTTCTCCAACCATACGGTTTCCGACTTTTATCATGTTAGCTTAGCTCCTGCAAGTTTATCTCTTTCTTCTTTGTGTGCTTTACAAAGTCTTCTTATCTTTGCAATTAAATCTTCTTTACCATCATCATTCAATTCTATTAAAGCAATAATATCTGCTTTGAAATCACTGTTTTCTTCTTCAACCCTTTCAATAAATTCTTCTATGTCTGTTTCATAATACCACCACATATGACTCTCAGCATTATAACATCTTTTACTTCTCAAATTAAATTCTTTTTCTTGATTTAAGCACTTCCCATCAATATGATTTACTTCTTCATCTGGTGTAAATCTCTTTTGACAAAATGTACAAAGGTCTGTTTTTTTATTAGATTCTTTATTTTCCATCTTCTAAACTTTTAGCTCCTCCTGCTTAGGCTCTTCGGGAACTTCGTGAGATAATTTAGGCCCAGAAATATCACCAGCAACCCAATCAAAACCTTTTGCTGAGCAGATTGTTTTAACATACTCCATAACTGTTCTCCTGGAGATCCCTAACTCAAGAGAGCAAGTGGCAATAAATTTTTCTGCATTAACAACCAGGCCAGCATTAAAGGACTTTTGCATGTTAGCAAGAATTGTACTAATCCGCTCATTTCTATCCTGACCTTGAGATTTTATAACATTCATTTTCAGATATAAGGATTTTGGATGATAACATCCCCTAACAACTCTTTGACTTTTTCAAGAGATTTATTTAACCTATCTTTTCGACGAGAGAGAGAAAATATAATCTTAAATTTTGCTGCAGAATCATTTAATTTATTTATAGATTTAGGATAAACAGAATTATCAATTTCAATAGCAACAATAGGATTATGCTGTGCATCAATCCACAACATATCAATTCTATGTTTAGAATCAGCATAAATTTTAGCTTCTGGGATTGGAAAAAGAGAAAATCTAAATGCAAGAAAGTGAAGCTGAGCTTTAATTGTTTCATGACGAGAATATTGAGTTGTGAATTTTGTTCTTAAAGGGAGCTTGACATTCTCTAATTCCTGTTGTAAATTAAGGGTATTTAATTCCATACTCTAATAAAATAAACCATACCTTATAAATGTTCCTACCCCCTGTGTGTCCCTCACACCAGACTTAATGGTATGGAAAGAAAAAAGAACCAAAAAAGAAAATAAAAGCAAAGAAAACGCACCTTAAACTATGTGTGACACACTCAATCCCTACGCTTTTTTAGAACAATCAAGGGCAAGACATAACCTACGGGACTAAACCTTTCCTGGTCTAATTCTCTGTTTTTTAAGAGCATGAGCTGGTTTATTAACACCTTTATGTTTAGATATATGTTTTCTATTATATGTGTTAGGATGAGATTTAATAAAAGCTCTTTTAGATGGTGCAATAAGTTTCTGCAGAACAGAGGGATTATCTTTGAGTTGTTTGAGGAGCGAGAGGGCTGTGATGTGATGAAATCGAAGTTTAAGCATTTGGAGTTTCTCATCATCAATTATTCTATTAGGCCAATAATGTACTCGATGATGACAGTTGTGACAAAGGTGAATGATTAACTGAGGATCATAACAAACATGATGAGCCTCCAATTTCTCAACAAACTCTCTGCAAAATTTACAGTTACCTGGTTTTCCTGATGTTATAAATCTAAACACATTCTTATTTTGAGGGATGTTAGAAAGTGATACTACCATAAACAATCGAAGTTAAAGGGCTTAATAGATTTTTTGGTGAGATTGAAGTTGAGCTGTGCGGGGAGATCGATGCGGAGCTGTGCGGGTTAATGGTCGCTTTCATGCAAAACCTCGGGTCGCCAAGAATTTTAAGATTTTTTTATCGCATACTAAATAATTGTGCTTAGTAAATTTTTGGGTGGGATGCTCTCCACCACTCTACCAAGACAAAAATTTAGCTATCACAATTACTGAATTAACATTCAGGTATGATAAAAAAATTAAACTTAAAATACTTGAAAGGAGGTTTTGCTCAAAAATGAAAGCGACATTATTAAAAACTAATGCAGGAAAAGGCTACAAGATTGTTATAAATGATATTTGGCTTTACATAAGTCTTGCAGAGCTCGAAGCTGTTGTTAGTGGCACTGCGAAAGCTTGTCAGTTCAGAAGCTCAGATGAGTTTCAGCAAACTTCTGAGGAAGAAGAGGTTGTTCCTATTATGGAGCAAGAGATTGAGGCGTAAGCCTCTTTTTCTTTTTTCTAAAGATGGAATGTAGTAAATGCGGGTTAATTGATGCCTTTGATGATAATTGTTCTGAGTGTAAAAGAGAATTAGCAATCGTTAATAAATTTTCTGATGATGAAAAGAAAATACAAGCAAGAGCTGAAAAAAGGTTAGACCAGTTAGAAAAAGATGGAGTGTCTGTTCATCGACGACAAAAGAAGGAAGAATAGAGAATGGTAACAGATTTAAATGGATTAGATGAAGAACAAGAACAACTTTATACAGAATTAACTGCTACATTTACAGATAAAGAACAGTTTAGATTATTAAATGAATTAATAGATACTGAAATAGAAATAGAAAAACATTGTAATCTATAATTTCTTTTTCTTTTTTTTTTGTTGTAATCGAAATTGAATTGTGTTATGCTTTATTTCAGTTGAGAGAAACCCGCTCACTCACTCGCCTCAGGCTCGTTCGTTCGCTTTGGATAATGTTCTTCAACCCGCTCAGCCCCGCCAGTTGCCCTCCCCTTTGCCTGTTGCTACTAATGAGGGGCGTGTGGAGTGGGCTTAATTTGCTAATACTCGCCTCGCTTCGCTCAGCGTTATTTAATCCCCCCCGCCCCTCCACCGCCACCACCCGCCACCGCCCAAACCAATAGTCGCAAATTCTATTAGCGAGGAGTGATAGTTTAATTCCTTCGGGTGCAAAAAAACAGATCCCCTGGGAGGGGAGGAACGTGAGGGTGGAGTTTAAGTTGTAGAATAGTTTGAGATAAAATTTGTTATATTATTTATTCGTGGGTTGAACAACAGGTTTGAGCTTGGGTTAATGTGTGGGTTTGTGTGTGAGAGTGCTGGTTAGTTTATAGTTAAGTTTGATGGTTATATTGAAACTGAAATAACGCATCGCAAAAATTTATAAAGAGAAAAACCTTTTTATAGTCGATAGCAACAAAAGCAATAAGCCCCTTTACTAAAAAACGCATAAAAAGAAATAGAGAATTTGTTTTAAACTTCAAGATAGATAAATGCTGTGCAATTTGTGGCTATAATGAACACCCTGAAATTCTATGCTTTCATCATACAAGTCCTAATAATAAAAAGGATGAAGTACCCAGACTTGCCAGTAGAAAGTTTAGCATAGAAACCCTAAAAAAAGAGATAAATAAATGTATTCTATTATGCCCTAATTGTCATAATTGGTTCCATTATAACAACAAAAGTTTAGACCCTAATAAAAAGAAAAATAAAACAACTCTTCAACAATTCTTTTAAAATCTATACGACCCCCCCCACCGCCCCTCCCAGCTCCTAAACCTCGTAAATTCTCGGGTGCAGAAAAACTTATTAGGGAGCATAACCTTATTATTTCATGGCAGGAAACAGATTAGAAAAGTGGAAAAATAAGCTATCTGGAGATAACAGAAAAAGGCTTTATGATGAGCAAAAAGACGAGATGGTGAGAAAGGAAGCATACCACACTAAAAACCTGGTCAGGATAGAACAGGAAGTTAAAGAGCTCGTTCAGGGAGAGCCATTAGTCCTGATCCCTTATTATATAATTTTCGCAAAAGAAATTTACAGCAAAGAAAACAAATATAAGGGCTCAGCACTTCTTAATGAGGTAGTGATCTTAGAAAAGAAATGGGATATGAGAGGATTAAACCCTATTGTATTAGAAGCAATAAAGAGATTTTATGTTTATGGCTATACTTACATCACTCCATTCAGACTTGACATCTCATTACTCGATGGACAGCATATCCTCTCCTAAAAATATAAAATGGCGACACCAATAACCTTAACACACTCAACCATAAAAGTACCAGGACAAAGAGTTTTTGCAATTGCAGACTGGAACTCAAACCATCAAATTACAGCAGATTTAGATATAAGTCCCTACAATTTTACTACAACAGGAGTTGTGAATATAGGAGCAGCACAAACAGGAGGAGTAAAACAACTCTTTGTAAAATGTACAGCCCCAACTAATACAGGGCTTGTTGTTGATATGGCTGCAGGCCAAAGTGTTAATCCTTTTGAAATCAGAAACAGTGCAGGACAGGGTGTTATGGTTCTCACACCATCAGGAAGTTTCCAGCTTAATGGAACTAATATAATTCTCAATCCTCTGACAAATTCAGATATATTCTTAGAAATAGACAAGCCCTCTGCAGGTAAAAAGGGAGTTATAAAATATTCTATAAATTCTGTAGATAAGTGGTTTGCTGGGACAACTGATAGTGGAAACTTCGGAGCAGGAACAGAGTATTTTATTGGACAAACTAATGGAGGAGCTAATAATGCTCTATTAATAGATACAGATAATAGTATATCATGTAATCAGAAAACTCAGATGACACCTATTGGAGGATTTGCTGTAATGCTTACAAACAAAACAGGAGTTAATAGCGTCGCTGGTGATATTGTTATTGCCTCAGCAGGATTTGCTGATGCAGTAGATTGGGGAGGAATAAACGAATTACAGTCAATAGGTGTATTTCTTGATAGCGGAATAACAGACGGAAGCCAAGCTTGGGTTGTTGTTGGTGGGATTGCAGATGTTCACATGGATGCAGGAGGTTGCGCATTAGGAGATAGAATTATTGCAGGCGGAACAGCAAGAAGAGGAGAAGTTAATAATCTCCCAACTGTTGCTAAACACTTTCAAGAGATAGGACATGCGATAGGATCTGCTGGTGCAAATGCTAATGCCAGAATTGTTATGCACATACTATAATTTTATAAAGTTCAAGTTCTTAGAATTATCATACAGTCAGGCTTACCTGAATGGCTTGACATAGGGAGGTTCAGGCCTCCTGGTCTTTTTTTTAAATAGATAACTATAAATAATTATTATTCTTGATTTTATTATAAAGGAGGCGATTGTGAAAATAAATGGTTAAATCATCTGCTGATCGACTTAACAAATATACAGCTAAGATAGTTGG
>SDBS01001810.1_pt1 | contig 21554 bp, 21 predicted proteins | sample 2277091 | NCBI WGS metagenome assembly SDBS01 (sample SAMN10404972, study PRJNA504765) | marine sediment metagenome | isolation source: marine sediment core GS10_PC15, 163 cmbsf | place: Arctic Ocean: Southern Knipovich Ridge | collected 2010
AAAAAGATATCGATGAATGCGATATGCGTCTAAATGCTCTTATCGAAACTATGCGGCTCCAAATAAAATCTTAGCTTCTCTTCTTTCTTTTCAGGATATTTTATTCTTACATGTCTTGTAAGCATTAGAGTATTGATAAATGATTTTTTTACAATTTCAAGCTCTTTAAAAGTAAGTAAACAATCATCGAACTGCCCATCATCTGCTTTGTCTTTCACGATTTTATTCACAAGATTAATAAAAGATTCTTCACAAGTCTCGTCTAATGATCTGGAAGCAGCCTCTATTGCATCTGCAATCATAATAATCGCAGCTTCTTTAGATTTTGGTTTAGGGCCTGGATATCTAAATAATTTTTCGTCAACATCAATAGCTCCTCTTTGATGAAGCTCTAACTCTTTTCTATAAAAATAATAGACTATAGTTGTTCCATGATGCTGTTCAATAATATCGATTATTTTTTTAGGCAGTCTATATTTTTTAGCTAAGATTTCCCCATCAGTTATATGCGAGATGATCACCTGGGCCGATTCTACTGGGGTGAGAAGCTGATGAATATTAATTCCAGAGCCTTGATTTTCTATGTAATAATTAGGATTACAAAGCTTTCCTATATCATGATATAAAGTAGCTACCCTACAAAAAAGAGCATTAGCATCAATCTTTTGAGCCGCAGCCTCCGATAGATTACCCAAAACCAAAGAGTGTTGATAGGAACCTGGAACTTCTAAGGTTATTCTTCTTAAAAGCTCATTATTTGGATCCATGTACTCCATTAGAGTAATATCAGTTAAAACATCAAAGATAGTTTCTAAAATAGGTAAAAGTCCAACTACCATTATGGCAATAATAAGCAGGTAGATTAAAGAACTGGTCAGATCTGTAACCATACTAATATGAAATAATCGATATTTAGTAAAGTTAATGGCTAAAATAACAGGGATAGCTCCAAGCAAACATTTCGCAGAGACTGTAAATACTTCAGTTCTTTTTCGCATAAACCTTGCTGAAAAAATCACTATCATTGATAGGATAAAATTAATTGTTAAAAAAGAAAAAGGAGGTTCAATAGATAGAAAAATAGTCAGCACCACTGACATAATACAAGAAAAAAACAAAGCTAGTCTGATATTAAATAAAATACTAAATAAAAGAGCAACAAAAGGAACTATTATTGGATATTGTATTATCTCTAAAAAAGCGCCTGAACTTTTAAAAATTACAAATTCCATAATTTTTGCAAAAACAAAAGTCAAAATCAAAATAGTACAAATCAAAGATAGTTGCTTTAAAGAACCTAATATTTCTGGCTGCTCTATTTTCAAATAGAAAATCATTAAAAAAATAAAAATAAATGAATATAAAATATTTCCAAGTATTACACTTGGTTCAAATAAATTGATTTTCTTTGAAATAGCGACTTTCATAGCTTGCAACATTACAATATGTCTAGAAGTAACTTTTTCATTTTTAGCAATAATCAATTCCCCTTCATTAACATGGGTATATTGTTGAGAAATATTTTTTTCTATTATTTTTTTAATCTTACTTTGAGTGAGATAATCAACTCTCAGAGAGTAATTATTTTCTTTAAAATATGTAATAATAAAATTTAGAGTTTCTTCAGAAATATTTTCTACTTCAGCTACTAATTTTTTTGATAGGATTGAAAAATACCCTTTAGGAAGACTAGATTCTTTATTATTTTCAAGATTTAATGCTAAATAATTAGAAACATCAATCCTATTTTTTTTCATCAATTTTATTGTTCTTGCATCACTAAATCTTGATTTGAGCAAAATATTTTCAAATAAATCAGCATAATCATTAATCTTTTCATAACTTACTGAAACTCCCCACTTAGGGTTATCAATTAGATATTTCTCAAACCGAGATCTAGACTGCTTAGCTTTTTTTTCATCGATATAATAAATATAGTTAATTTTAGAGGTTTTATCATACCTAAGATATGTTGTTTTTTCATCATCTGGAAAATTAAAATCTACGGGGGATAAGAGATATTTAGGGGAAAGCGATTGCAGATCAAAAACTTGGACACGCACTTGCTTAAAATGACATAACGTAGCAAAACAAATCCAAAAAACGATCCCTAAGATTATTTTAAATCCAAGATCGTTTTTTTTTAATCTTTGAATCAATCCACGACTTTTTTTTATCTCTTCCATAACCAGTAAAAAAATATCTTAACTATATTGATACATCAAATGATGATTTCAATACATATAATTTATCTGGACCTTTAAATTTTTTTTTCTAAAAATATAGTAAAAACTAAAAAATTAATTATTTTATGAAAGAAAAATATCAGATATTAGCTAGAAGATATAGACCTCAATCTTTTAAAGAGGTCATAGGGCAAGACTCTATTGTCAAAACTATTAAAAACTCGATTCTTTACAAAAGAATAGCTCATGCTTATCTTTTTTCAGGCACTAGAGGCACAGGCAAAACAACTTTAGCCAGGCTTTTTGCAAAAGCTTTAAATTGCAAAAATTTAAAAGAAGAAACCGAACCCTGCAATGTTTGTGGCTCTTGCACAGAAATAGCAACTTCTAGATCTTTAGATGTAATAGAGATAGATGGAGCATCTAATCGTGGTATCGATGATATTCGTCAAATCAATGATACGATAGGTTATAGCCCCTCTGGCAAATATAAAATTTATATCATTGATGAAGTTCACATGCTCACCAAAGAAGCCTTTAATGCCCTTTTAAAGACTTTAGAAGAGCCACCTGAAAACATAAAATTCTTTTTCGCTACAACAGAGCCTCAAAAAGTTTTACCAACAATTATCTCTCGCTGTCAAAGATTTGAGTTAAAAAGGATCTCAAACGAGCTTATCATAGATAAATTATCAGCTATTTCAAAAGATCTTGAAAGAGAAATTGAAAAAGATGCTCTTTATCAAATTTCAAATTTTTCTGAAGGATCCCTAAGAGATGCTCAGTCTCTCCTGGATCAACTATTTTGCTATAGCGATGGGAAAATCACTCTAGAATATGTAAATAATGCTTTAGGTTTTATAGATCCAGATTTCTTTTTCGAATTAGACAGCCAAATATCTAAAGCAAATACATCATTTGCTTTTGATTTTGTTAACAAAATACACTCTTTAGGCAAAGATTTATCTTACATAATAGAAGAACTCATTGAACATTTTAAAAATCTTTTAATTCTTAAATTTAATGCAAAAGCTAGCAAATTTTTATCAGAGGCTATTTTAAAAAAATATGTTTTATCATCAGCTCTCTATCAAGAAGAAGAGCTTTTTTATATTTTAGATACTTTGACTCAAGCTACTATTTTACATAAAAATTATTTCAAAAAGATTCATTTAGAAACCGTTATGTTAAAAATAATTAAAAGCAAAAATGTTTTATCATTAGATATCTTAGTAAAAAGGTTAATTGAACTTGAGAAATCTCTGCAATCTAATCAAATCTCTAACATAGAAAAAAAAGAGCCTCCTCAAAAAAATGAATTTTTTCAAAAACAAGAACCCTCTAAAAATGAAATAGATCTTCAAAAAGTTAATTTTAATCTAGAAGAGACAAAAAAAAGTATCTCAAAAGATCAAAGCCACTACGATACTCTTGTACGTTTTGCTCAAGTCGAGCTAGATGCAATTAATAAAACTTAAAGGAGTAAAAAAAATGGGCGGCGGATTTTCAAAAATGAAGAAACAAGCAAAAATGATGCAAGATAAGATGCAGCAAATGCAAGAAGATCTAGAAAATAAAACAGTTGAAGGTAGAGCTGCAAATGATTTAGTAGTAATTACTTTAAATGGTCATAAAGAGCTAATAAACATAAAAATCAATCCAGAGTGTATTGATAAAAATGATGTTGAGGGTCTGCAAGATTTAATAGGACAAGCCTTTAAAGACGCTGCAGAAAAATTAAACTCTGATGATACCAATAGTTCATTAGGAAATATGTTGGGTTTTTAATCTAAAACCAATCTTTTAAAAAAATTAAACTTCGGTTAAAGATTTTTGTGTTTGAGATATATCTTTTAAAATACAACCCACAATATAATCAGCTATAGGATCTGTTGTATTTGAATTAGGTCTAATAGTGTTATGTAAATCTGAAAACCGTTGCATCAAAAAAGATATTTGATCGTGGTTGAGCTCTCTTTTAGATGTTTTAACGTAAGCAAGCGGGTTTGCTAAAAATTCTTTAGCATTTTGAGTCAAATCTAAATATGTATATTGAAAATCTTTTTCCTTTAAAAATGTTGGCAATCTAGACATTTGATTATGAAGTGAGATGTAGTCCCATTCTTCCCTAAAGGTAGTATCTAAAGATGGTCCTTTTTGAATATTATCTTTTTCATTAGTCTTTTTTAAAATTTCATTTCTAAAACAAAGAGGGTGTTTTTCGAAAGGATCTTTACTTATCCCATAAACATACGCTGAGCAGCCTCGACACATAGCATAAAAATCACAAGTAGAGCAAAGTTTAAAATTCTGAGGCCTTCTAAATTTTTTCAAAAAAGTATTTCCTAAAAAAATCTTTTCAAAAGTCTCTTCGGGCATTTTCCCAACTTTTATAGGCATCTTTCTACAAGCAAGCGCCGTACCATCACTTAATATAGATAAAGAGTTCCAACCAATATAGCTGCCTGAAAGAACATTTCCATTCTTAGGAACCATTGGGTAGAGTAGTCCATTTTCAAAATTAATTAACTTGTGAAAATTAGACTTTTCAAGAAAGAAAATTGGATATCCTTCTTCTTTTAAGCGTTTTTTTTCAAGGTAATACTCTGTAAATAGGTTATGAATATCATGAGCAGTAAATTGATTTTTCATTGAATTGGCATTTCCTGACATCACACCAATATCAAAGCTAAAGGAAGTTGCTTCAGTATTCATAGCTAAAAATCTCATTAGAGGAATTAATTCACTTGCATTTGAAGGATATAAAGAGAGCATAATATTACAACCAATACCATACTTCCTTATCAATTTTATCTTTTCAATGGTTCTTTTAAAACTACCTTTAGAACGAAAAAAGTCATGGGTTGTTTCAAGACCATCTAAGCTGAGTTGATAATTCTTTAAACCACTATCCACTAATTTTTTTAAATTTTGATCATTGAGCAGATCAGGATTACCCATGATAATAAAATGTTTATCCCGTTTTTTCAGCTCAGCTAAAAATTCGAAAAGATCTCCTCTGAGCATGGGATCTCCTCCAGAAATACCGAACGGAGTAAATTTAGCGTTGTATTTTTTTTCAAAACTATCCAAATCATCCAATATTTTAATAAGCCCCTCTAAAGGGAGAGTGTTTTTTCTCTCATCAGCATATGTTTCTTCATCATACATATAACAATGCTTACAATAATTAGAACAATTAGTTGTTATATGCCACTGAAAGCCTATTGGAGATTTAAAATCGTTTAAAATGAGATTTTTTTTTTCAGATAGAGTTGTCATATTATTACATAGTAATTAATAACTGGTTCCACCACTGCCAAGTTTGCCCTGAAAAATATGGCCATGAAATTTAGCTGTTTGCTTTGCAGCAGTATGAATTTCTGAAGCAGAAAAACCAGCTTCTTGTAAAATATGAACTTTTTGCCCAGATGTTTGAGCAGATCTTAAAGACTCCCTCAGTTGGGGATCTCTCATTAGTGTTAAGCTTATACCTTCCATATTTACCTCCGCTAATGTTTTAGCGTGTTTTTTAATAAACATTAAAATGAATATACCTATTAAAAATCAACTACCTTTTTTTTGCAAACAAAAAAAAAACCAGAAACCTGTTCTTAAAGAACTTTCTAAGAAGGTTTTAAAAAAAAATATTTTTTTTTATTTTTTTATTTTTTTTTACAAAACTAGTGAAATAAATCAATATGTTTGATGCCAACAGAAAAATTGGTTATTCCCAAATCGATTAATTCATTTAATATTTTTTTATTTGCAATCATCTCTCCACATAGAAACAGAGGTTTTTTTAAATCTTTACTCGATTGTATTACCATTTTAAGAAGTTTAATCATGCCTGGATGCATTTTTTTTGAACTAGCACCCTCGGTTGCTAAGGTATACCGACTAAGATCATTAGTCCCAATAGATAAAAAATCAACCATCTTTATGATTTCATCCGAGATTAAAGCTGCTGCTGGGGTTTCTATCATTGAACCTATTTTTACATCTGATGAGATCTTTAAGTTTTTTTGAAGCTTTAGGATAGTTTTTTTAACTTTAATAATTTCATCTATATTTTTTACAAATGGGATCAATATATATATATTTCCAAATGCACTCGCTTTTAAGATTGCTTTGATTTGATCTTCTAGGGCTTTTTTATTTTCTAAAAGAAGTGAAATTCCTCTGGAGGTAAAAAAATTATGAGATGTTTTTTTTTGAATATTATAAAAGTTTTTATCTCCACCTAAATCAAATAGCCGGATAATTAAGGGGTTATCTTTTAATTTTTGAGCAATTTCTTTATATATTTTAAACTGCATCTTCTCTGTCGGCATAGATTTTGTATGTCCTAAAAATAAAAGCTCTGTTCTCAAAAGACCAATCGAAAAAAGCTTTTTTTCTATGAGAACATCGACTTCTTTTATATTGGCAATATTTGCAAAAACATTGATCTGTTTTTTTAATTTTATTTTTTTTCTTTTAATCTTTGGTGCGTGGACAGGTTCTTTAATATTTTCATATTTTTCGTACGTTAATTTCGTTGGATTTAAAATTATTTTACCGTTTATCGCATCGACAATTGCCTCTTTAAAATGTAGATATTTTAATTTTGTGATATTGACTTTTGATAAAAATGGAATGTTTTTTGATCTTGCGATAATTGCTGCATGCATATCATAGCTACCAGATCTACTAATTATAGCTGAAATATGATTATGATTCATTTCAAACATATCGGATGGAATGATTTCATTTGCAATAATGATAGATTTCGCTTGGAGTTTTTTTAAGTTATCTATTTTGATTGCTCTGATATTTTTTAGTATCCTTTTAAAAACATCTGCAAGCTCAGATACTTTTTCTCTAAAAACCGGATCCTTTATTCTTTTTTTATATTCTAAGACGATATCATTAAAAACAGCTTCGATGCATTTTTTATCTTTTTTTATTCTTTTTTTAACATCATCAATAACGATTGGGTCATTTAAAATCTCTAAATGGGTATTTAAAAAATCGATAGTTATGCTTAGCTTGTCCTTCGATAAGCTTTTTTTTATCTCTTTGATTTGTTTTCGACTTTTTTCTAAAGCATATTCATATTTATTTATCTCATTTTTAACATCTTTTTTAGAAATTTTATTTTCTTCAAAAAAATTTTTTGTTTTTAAAAAGATAGGTTTTCCAGCACCTACTCCAGAGCTCAATGAAAGTCCTTTTAGAACCACCTCAGAGTATTTTATCATTTTTTTTCTCCAAAACCTTTATCAAAATACTTGATAAGTTTATCCATAATGATTTTTGCATCTTTTCCATCAATGGTAATGGTAATAGAAGCCTTTTTTTTAGCTGCTAGCATTAAAATGCTCATAATACTTTTTGCATTTATTGTTTCTTTTTTATGAGTGAAATAGACTTTAGATTTTGTTTTTTGGACAAGTTTGACAATAGCAGCAGCAGGTCTAATGTGTAGACCCAATTCATTTTTAACCGTTAGAATTTTTACAAGTTTCATGAAAACTATTTTTCCCTTTTTGCAATCTTTTCAAATAATTTTAGGTTAATGTCTTTTTTAGAATTATTACCCATCCTTTTTGATCTGAGATTTAATATTAAGGTTTCAATTAACAGGCTTATATCCCGTCTTGGGTCAACAAACATCGAGTAGTATGGGATATTTACATTTAAGATATCGATATATTTATCTTTGATAATTCCTCTTTCAAATGCATGGGTTTTATCAAATTTTTCTAAATTAATAACGATATTTAAAACCTTATCAGATCTTAGAGCTACCATTCCATAAAGCTTGGCAATATCGATAATACCTATACCTCTAATTTCCATAAGATATACATCTCTTTTAAGTCCAGATCCGATAATCTTTTCATCTTTTTTACTAATTTTCACAACATCATCTGAAATAAATCTATGGCCTTTTTGGATGAGAGATAGAGCTGTTTCACTCTTTCCGATAGAAGATTCTCCTTGTATCAATACGCCTTGATCAAATATTTCTAAAAAGGTTCCTGGCAAAGTAATTGTTGGGACAAATAACTCTTTTAAAAGATAATGCGCTTTAGCTATGAGCTCTGATGAATCCAAATCAGATTTAAAAAGTGGGATATCCCTTTTTTCTAAGATCTTTTTAAACTCTTTGATCGGCTCTATATTTTTAGCTAAAACTACAGCAAAAGTATCTTTGGTAATAACTTTTTCAAGTTTTTTAATTTTTAGATTTTGATTTAGGCCACTTAGATACTCTTGTTCAGCCGAGCCAAAAACTAAAATACAATCAGATTTATATCTTGTTAAAGAGTCCAAAAGAGCCAACCCTAGACTTTTAACATTTGGTTTTTTGATTGATTTATTAAGTGAGCTTCTTTTGGTGAGAAGAGAGAGGTTTAAACTGCTTTTATAGTTGTTAAAAAAATCTTCAACTTTATAAATCATTCAAATTCCATTATTTCTAAGTAAAACATAAACCAATCTAAAAATGTTGGAAAAGCTAAGTTTTCAGCCCAAGTATTTTTATCATGATAATTAGATATTGTCCCATCAACATATGAATAATACACATTACCTACTTGAGATAGCGGAAACCAATGCATATAAAAACATTGAAAATCAATTTTCTCATAGCACTGATAGAAAAAAATTAGATCTTTGGGATTAATCGCTTTATCTTTGCAATAAACCACTTTTTGTTGCTCTGTGATTAGATTTTGCATATGTTTGGAAACATTTTCCATATTTTGAGCTTCAATTATTCCAGTATCAGCGTTTTTAGCAAAGCCATTGTGGATTTTAAAAAAATCTAAAAAGTCTCTTGGCAAAATATCGTTAAATTTTCGATTTAAAGCATTTATTGAATCGATATCTAAAGGCGGTTTTCCTCTAAAAAATGTGCTCTCATTATCAATGCTATAGACAAGTTCAACCTCAAAATTCGGCTCTTTTGGTTTTTTAGTCATAATAATTGATAAATCTTCTAATTTTAGAAAAAAATCATAGATAAGCTGATAGATATGAGGTGAATATGGCAAAGTTTTCAGACAAAAATCTCTTGAAAACTCAATTCGATCAACTAGATTTAATTTTGTAAGCTCAAACCAAGCTTTTGGGAAATTTTTTGCAAGTTTTTGCACATCTTCAAATGAATAATTAGAATCTTCTTCTAAAACGATTACATCTTCAAAACCACTATCAGAATTTTTTTGATAGTATTCAAATACCGATCTATTCATCACACAAACCTTGTGTAGGTAACCATTTTACAATAAAATTATATATTTTAAAGAAAAATATACATAATTTCGATTTTCAAAAATGAAAACTAATGCTTAAAATAGTTTTTTTTTACTCCAAGTTGAGATATGAATTTCAAGATAAAAACTCCAGATTTTTTAAATGATTTTTTCTATAATTTTCCAGCTCTTTTTTACGCTCTTTTTTTTCTAATCGCTATAGCAACCTACCTTTATGGTCTTTTTTTATATTCTTTAATTTTTTTAATTATCTTTTTTATTTTTTCTAAGACGAAAAAAAGCTTTACCTTAGGCGTTTTAGTATTTGCTTTTGGTTTTTTATATACCGCTTTTTTCTATAGCGATTCTAAAAAAATTACAGAGCCAATAGAAGGAAAAGGTCTTTTCAAGATTACGAATATAAAAGAGGGATTTAATTATAATAGGAGATATTACATTTACCAGGGATTTTTTAAAACTTTTGAAACGAAAGATAAGATTTATCATCATCTAAATACTTCTATTTTTGCGAAGAAAAAACACTTGCCAAATACGTATTACAAAATTTCAGGAACACTCTCTCCGAGTGAAAATTTTCATTTTAAATTTAAGACTAATAAAAACTTTAAAAAATCATCTTCACTTTATAGCTTTGTTTTGCTTCGCTCAAAGCTAAAACAAAAGTTTCATACCTTTTTAAAAAAGTCTATCAAAGATAGGAGTAGTGCTAATTTTTTAAATACCTTAATTACTGGCTCTGAAAAATCTGATTTTTTAGCCAATAGTTTTTCTAAAATAGGTTTGCAACACGTTTTGGCTATCTCAGGATTCCATTTCGGGTTATTTACTCTATTTTTTGCTTATTTTTTAAGACTTTTTTTGCCAAAAAAACTAGTTATTTACTCTTTGATAATACTCGTTAATCTTTATTTTTTATTTGTAGGGCCTATGGTATCTGTACAAAGAGCATTTATAATGATTCAAATGGCTCTTGTAGCGCCTATCGTCAATCGGAGATATTTTGCTCTAAATGCTCTTGGGATTAGTTTGATCATAATTTTACTCTTTGATCCAATCAACCTGACTAAAGTTGGCTTTCAGCTAAGTTTTTTAAGCTCCTTTGCCATTTTATCAACTTTTCCGATAATTGATGTGGTTTTTTCAAAATTTATAAAAAAAAGAACTCCCGTGGAGAGGAATGAATTAAATCCAATTTCAAAAATTGGCGATAAGCTTTTATCTTACATTAGACAATGTATGAGTTTGACTGTGGCTGTTAATATTTTTATTTTGCCAGTTATTTTATATCATTTTCATATGTTTTCTTGTCTTAGCTTTATCTATAATCTATTTATCCCCTTCTTAGTTGGAATCTCAATGTTTTTAGTAATATTTGCTTTGATTTTTCATTTTACTTTTTTGAGCTCTTTTATAAATTATATAACAACTATTTTTACAAAATTTTTACTCAAATTAATTACCTATCCTCCAGCCCCTTTTGAGTTTTATCTCAGATATAAAGGTTTTTCATTCGAGTTTGTCATTTGTTACCTAATTTTGATAACAATAGGTTTTTTAATGTTAAGATATTATTTAAAAAAAGACAAAACCCCTGAGTACTGTCATTTTCTTTAATAGAGCAAAGTTTGACTTTTAAAGACTTTTTAGAGAAAATATAGGAAAATTTTATGGCGATCGTAGCTCAGTTGGTTAGAGCGTCGGTTTGTGGTACCGAAGGTCGCGGGTTCGAGACCCGTCGATCGCCCAACTTTAAATCTATTTAAGATGACTTTTTTTGAATCTTTATTTCTGGGCATTGTCCAAGGGATAACTGAATTTTTCCCAATCAGCTCATCGGCTCATCTAAACCTATTTAAAACTTTTTTTAATTCTGAAATTTCCACTGATTTTTATCTATTTGATTTGATTTGTCATTTAGGAACTATTTTGGCTAGCATCATATTTTTAAGAAAAGAGATCATAAAAATTTTTAAATCAAAAAACCATTTATCTCTTATTTTTTTAGCTATTTTACCTCTTTTCCCTTTTTATTTTTTGCTAAAGCCTTTTATAGCGTTTTTATCTGATAGTCAGTTTTTGCCTTATTTTTTACTTTTCACAGCTATTTTTTTATATATTTTTTCAAATCTAAAAATAAAAGAAAAGGAGAACATCTCTTACAGAAGAAAAATCAAAGATGTGTTATTAATAGGAATTATGCAAGCGTTGGCATTGATACCGGGGTTATCTAGAAGTGCTTCTACAATAACCTCTGCTTATTTTAGAGGCTGGAGAGTTGAAGAGGCTGTTAGATTTTCTTTTTTACTCTCAATTCCGACAATACTCGGCGGTAGTTTTTTAGAAGGTTTCAAACATATTATGAAAAAAGATATAGCTTATAATTTACCTATCAGTTCATATCTTGCCGGCTTTTTAGCGGCTTTCATAGTTGGTTTTTTTGCGATCAAGTATATTTTTTCAATAAGAGATGCAAAAAAATTAAAACCCTTTGCTTGGTATATGCTAGTTTTTGCAATTTTCAGTTTTGTTTATTTAAATATGTTAAAATAGAAGTATGAGAAAAAAAGTAAAAGTTTCAAAATATAGAAAAGTTTCAAAAAAGAAAAAAAGGAAAAAGAATTTAGAGGCCAGGGGCCTTTTTATTCTACTTTTAAATTTGTTACTTTTTTTATCCCTGATTAGTTTTGTGAAAGATTCAGCGCATTCGAATTGGCTAGGATTTTTGGGCTACTACGCGGCTTATTTTATGAGCTACTTATTTGGATTTGCCTCTTTTTTAATCATCCTATATTTAGGTTGGATTGGAATTAAATATATCTCAGAGAAGAAATTAGACAATTTTGCTTTTAAATCTCTTAGCTTTTTTACCCTTTTAGTCTCGACTTGTTTTTTATTAAGTGTTTACTCAGATAGCTATCCAAGCTTAATGAAAGCATATAGTTCAAAAATATTTACAGCTGAGATATATAAATCTCAGCCTCACGCTCATATGCAAGTTAGATATTATTTAGGGGGTCCTCTTTTTTATTATTTATATACAGATATTGCGCTTATTAATTTAAAGCAGATCTTAAGCACGGTAGGTTGCACTCTAATTTTTTCAACGACAGCCTTTATTTCTTTTTTATCTTTCACTGGTATTAGCATCATCTCAAAAATCAAGAAAACCTTTTTCAAAAAATCTAAGAGAAAAAAGAAGAAGAAAATGAAAAGACATCTTTTAAAAAGATTTGTCATATTTATTTTCACTAGCATCTTAAAAAAGAGAGAAGAGAGACGTTTAAAAAAAAAGATCCCTCTGACCCAGGTCAAAATAAAACAATCGATCTCTCAAAACAGTTTTATTCCCAAATCTGATATCACCTCTATCAAAAATAAAGAAGTTAAAATAAACACAAAAACTCAAGATCTTAGCTATAAAAAACCCTCTCTTTTAGAGAAACTAAAAGGGCCTTATCAACCGCCTGGGATACATCTATTAACCGATCCTGCCAAAATCGATCATCCAACTATTAAAAAAGAGCTTAAAAAACAAGCCGAAGTCCTAGAAGAGACTTTAAAAAATTTTGGCATTATCGCTAAAGTTGGAGAGATAAACTGCGGGCCTACCATTACTTCTTTTGAGGTTCATCCATCTATTGGAGTAAAGGTTCAAAAAATTAAATCTTTAGAAAGTGATATCGCCTTAAATCTAGAAGCTAAATCAATTAGAATAATAGCGCCTATTCCTGGAAAAGCAGCTGTTGGGATAGAAGTTCCTTCTTTATATCCTCAAGAGGTTAGTTTAAAAGAGATGTTGATAAACTATCAAAATCAAGAAGTGAAAAAAACTATCCCAATCCTTCTTGGAAAAACAGTCACAGGCAATTGTATTAATGCTGATTTAATAAAAATGCCGCACCTTTTAGTTGCTGGTGCTACTGGTTCTGGAAAATCTGTTTGTATCAATACTATCGTAATGTCAATTATAATGAACCTCTCGCCGGATGATGTAAAACTTATGATGATCGATCCTAAAAAAGTGGAGCTTACTCAATACTCTAATCTTCCCCATATGTTGACCCCTGTTATTACTGAAGCTCATGGCGCCTATGCTGCCCTTCAATGGCTAGTTAAAGAGATGCACTCTAGATATGATATCTTAAAACATCTAGGCCTTAGAAATATAACCTCTTTTAATCAAAGAAAAATGACTAAAAAAGAAAAAGAACTAGATATTGAAGTACCAGAGAAAATGCCGCTTATCGTTGGTATCTTTGATGAGTTTGCGGATCTTATGATGGTCTCATCTGCTGATTTGGAGACTCCTATTGCGAGAATTGCGCAAATGGCAAGAGCCGTTGGTATCCATTTAATTCTAGCAACTCAAAGACCTTCTAGAGAGGTTATAACCGGCATTATTAAAGCTAACTTCCCATCTCGTATAGCATTTAAGGTCTCTTCTAGAATAAACTCTCAGATCATCTTAGATGAAGTCGGCGCTGAATCTCTACTCGGCAACGGTGATCTACTTTTCTCTCCGCCTGGATCTTCTCAACTAATAAGAGCTCAAGGCGCTTACATCCGAGACGAAGATATCAATCAAACCATCGATTATATTTGCTCAAAATATCCACCCAACTATTTAATCCCCTCTTTTGATGCTATGGCAAAAGACAATAATTCAAATAAATCGTCTGGTAGTGATGCTCTCTACGATCGAGCTTTAAATATCATACTATCTACTAGAAATGCTTCTACCACCTATTTACAAAGAAAGTTGAAGATTGGTTATGCGAGAGCAGCTTCCATAATGGATGAGTTAGAAGAGAATCGAATAATTGGCCCACAGACAGGCTCTAAACCAAGAAAGATACTTTCAATAGATGAGTAGCTTCTAAAATTTTCATATATCAGAATATAATCTTTTGCTTTTAAAAATCTTTTCAGAAGAATATGATTTTAATAGCATATTTAGTTTCTCTTTTAACTCTATAACTTTGTTGGTCCAACTAAGAGCTCTTTTTTTATTTTTAATAAGATTTGTTTTTAGAGTAATTTGTAGATAATTTCTTGAAATTTTTTCTTCTTCATCTAGATCAAACTTTAATTTTTCAATGACCTTTATATTAATTTTTTTCTCATTTTTAATCGTTTCTAAAGCCTTTGCAATTTCATCGAGTTTAGAGATTCTTTTCATTGAAAAATTTATTTAAGTTTTAAAAAGAAGACCATTGTACTCAAGAAAATATTTTATTCAACATAAAAAAAAATTAACCTGTGATGACAAGTTTTTATTTAATTTTTATTATCGCAAGCTTTTAACTATAGGAACTTTATAGTTTAAAAGTCTTTTTTAAAAACCAATTTTTTTTGATATAATATCTTGATGTGCTAAAGAAAATTTTGTATTAGATTTTTTTTTCTTTAAAAAATCTAAAAACATATCTTCTATTAATTTTTTGCTGTTACATTCACTTGATATATGCGCTATATGAATATGTTTTAAATTAGGATGTATAATTTCATCTAAGAGTTTTAAGCAATCAATATTTGATAGATGGCCCTGTCTTGACAAAACTCTTTGTTTATAAACATATGATCTATTACAAGCTTCAACCATCGAGACCTGATGATTAGCTTCAACATACAAATAATCACAGTCTTTTAAAATCGCTTTCATCAAAGATGAAACAAATCCAAAATCAGTACAAAACCCACATTTTAAATTAGCCATCTTTATCACAAAACCAACGGGATCTAAAGTATCATGTGAAATTGAAAATGGTAAAATTTTTAGATCCTTAAACTCAAATTCCTCCCCTGTCGAAAAGATCTTAAATCTAGGTATAATATGTAAATTATTATAGATGCTTTTGGCTGTATCTGAATTCGTAAAAACAGGGATATCTAACTTTTCTGTAATAATTTTCAAACCCGCTATATGATCTGAGTGCTCATGGGTGATTAAAATAGCATCAATATCTTCTAATTTAACACCAATCTCAGAGAGTCTACTTTGAAGCTGCAGATATGATAGGCCTGCATCAATAAGTACTTTGGTCTCTTTAGAACCAAAATAAATGCTATTTCCTTTAGAGCCTGAAGCTAGTGGACAAAATCCAAACATGTCAATTCCTTTAAAATGAGTAGAATATAAGCTAAATTTAATTTTTATAACATTTATATTTTTACTTCAGCTTCTCTAATTCCTATTAAGAATTGATTATTAGACATTTACAATATAAAGCTCCCAAGCAATCAGTATGTAAACTGCTTATTGCCAGTACTTTATATTACAGTATATACTATTGCCTAAATTTATATAATTAAATATTTAATTATGCTATAATTAATATATAAAGATTAATAACTAGATAATAAAACATGGGTAATAATTATGAGTCACATATCGTCACTTAAAACTTTGAGCAAAAGGGCTGTTTTAAACCATCCAAAACTGAAATTCGATGATCCTAAAGGATATTGTCAAGAAGCCTTAATCACTGCTTTAGATTCAGAAATTGCTCTCTCAATAATCAAAGAGGCTTTAGAAAATCCAAGAATTAAAAATTATCAAATCATTTATGATTCTCAAGAGCTCGGCTTCGCTAGCATGGATAATGATAAAATTTGCATTGTTTTAGGAAAAAAAGGTGGATATTATCATACCCAGGCGTCCGTTGATGAAATTCCAAAAAATTATTCAAAACATTTTAAACCAGATGAGTTGAAAAAAATTGCAGGTCTATTTACAATTGATCAAATTTTAGTTCATGAATTTAATCATGCTAAAAATAGTGCTAATAATTTAGCAGCCAGCAAGACGTGTTCACAAAAAGATATGGATAGCGAAGAAGAAAGGGTTACTATTTTATACATAGAAAGCGCTTATTTAGGAGAATTGAAAAAACCTTCAAGAGTTGATCATAGAGAGAGTGAAATAGCAGGTTATCAAAAAATATTAAAAAATAAATATGCACTTCAATTGAAACTGCAAGTAGCTCTTGATAAATATTTAATGAATGGCCTTCATGTAGATGCAATAAAAGTTACTGAAAAATTAACAAATAATGAAATTGAGCAGGTTCTTTGCTGGATCGATCCATCAATGGTAGCCTCAGAATATTTTTTAGAAATAGTTTTAGCTCTGATTGAAGAAAAAGACTTAAATATTAATTTTTCAGATCCAAACTGGACAGCTTTATTAAATGCCTGTTTAAGGCATATTCCAACCTATGAACAGTTTAACAAGTTAGAAAATCTGGGCGCAGACAAAGAAATGTTATTAGATCGAAGAGGGGAGCTTTCTGCGACTTTAAAAGAAAAAATTGAAAAAATTTCGAATAATAATTTTAACCGAATCATTAAATTAACTTCAGCTTTTAGCGATATTGAACTGGTAAGGTTTCTGCAAATTTACGCTTCTGATTTCTCTGCTGCTAGATATTTTTTAGATATGATGTTATTTTTAATTAATGATAGAAAATTAGATATTAATTTTGATGATCCAATATATAAAAAGCTATTCAATATTTGCACCAGAAGCATAAAAGACATAAAACAGTTTAAAAATTTTAGAAAAGTACTTTCAAAAAAATCGCAAGAAAAGCTAGATAGATCCCCCAATCATTTTTAAAACCCTTTTATATAACTCAGAGCTAGAAGCTCTTATGTTTTTAAGCAAAAGTTACTCAAATACTGAACTACAAGATATCTTATCAAAACTGTATTGGGATAATAGACTTAGAGGAAATATCTCGACAAGTTTCTTAGATAATCTATTAGGACTAATAGAAAGTAGAAATCTAGACATAAATTTTAGCGATTTAAAATGGGCCAATTTATTAGAGTTTTGCCTTGCTACTCAAAACAAGAAAGAGCAACTTGAAAGGCTGGAAAGCCTAGGGGCAAAAGCAAAAAAGTGCTCTTAACTAGCTGAAGATCCTTAAAATAAATATCTTACTCAACTAATTAAGTGTCAATTTACAAACTATCACCAAAAAAACGGATGATTTAAATATCCTACTCTTAATTACTTGCATATTAATTAAGTAAATATTTCGCTATATACATTAAATTAATTATTTGCTACAATTAAAACATAATAAAATCAAAAATAACTATAATAATCCAGACGACAATTATGAGCTCAATAAGACCTTTAAAGACTTTATGTAAAAAAGCGGTCTTAAAACACCCTAAATTAGAGATTCAAGACTCAGAGGACGGCTACATCAAAGGAGTCCTTGATGAGGCTTTAAGCCATAATGCTGGGGTCTCAATAATCAATGATGCTCTAAAAAATGCCAATCACATCAGAGTAAGATATGATGAGACAAATTCTGGAGAGATTGTACCTTTGGATGATAAAAAATTTGAAATTTTATTAGGTAAGAGAGAAAAAGAATATTATTTTACAAAAGCTTTTAAAGATGAAATTCCAGAAAAGTATTTATTTTGGTTTAATAATTTAAATGAATTAAAAAAAATCGCTAAATTTCATAGCCCAGATGCAGTTCTTGTTCATGAATTTTGTCATGCAAAAATTATTGTATGGATCCTGATGCGGAAAAAAAACAAGGCACTCTATCACTTAAAAAAGATATGCATAATCTAGAAGAGGAAAGAACAATTCAAGTTGGTGAAAATGCTTATCATAATGATAAAAAAGAGCCCGAAAGAAGTGATCACATCTCGAGTAACTTACCATCATTTAGAAAAGTGCTCAAAAAATCAAAAAACGACAAAGGTTTAGCATTTCTACAATATTTAATGAATGGAGCTCATGTTGACACCATTCAATTAAGCGAAGACTTTACTGATTTAGAAATAACAGCACTCTTACTTTACAATCTTCCAAGATTTCCAAAAGATATTAATAATTTACATGAAACTTATTTCCTTTCTGAAAGTTTTTTAGAAATATTACTAGCATTAAATGAAGAGAGAAATCTTAAAATTGATTTTTCCGAAAGAACATTCTCAAACCTATTATATGGCTGTTTATATAACACTCCAACAGCAATGCAATTTAAAAGATTGCAAACACTTGGAGCAAATAAAGAATTATTAGATAGAAAAAGACAAACCTTAAAAAACGCCTTTAAAAAAGCTTTATTAAAAGGAAACATAAATGGTTCTCTAAAATATGCTCAAGCTTTTACAAATGAAGAATTAGAAGAAATTCTAACTAGCTTTAGAAGTTTTGATATTGCTTCTGAAGATTTTATAGGTAATCTCTCTTTGTTAATTGAAAAAAGAGACTTAAAACTTGATTTTAAAGATCGAGAAACCAGAAATTTAGTCTACTTATGTATAAATAGTATAAAAATATTGGATCAATTAAAAAAAGCTGAAGATTTAGGGATAAAAAAAGAAGATTTATATCGAGCAAAGAATAATTTAGTTATAAAATTATTATACGTAAAAAACCCAGAGGATTTTCTAGAGTATTACAAGAACTTTTCTAATGAAGTTTTAGAAAATATACTTTCTGAATATGCCAGCTTTGGAGCTTTTAAAGAAGACCATCCTAACAACCTACTTATCTTAATCGAGAAAAGAGGATTAAACATCGATTTTTGTTAATCTTTGCATACAAAAATCACCTGCAGAAATAATATTTGCACCTTTGAGAGATGAGATAAATTTAAAATTTATTTTTTTAATAATATCAAGATCAAGATTAGACAAATATAAAGTATCGATTGTTAAATTGTTTTCAGTTAATTTATCTACTAAATCATCAAAACTACCCTCTTTATAGATATCCAAATTTACAAAGAGAAACTGATTATTTAGAATAATATTTTTTATTTTCATAAATCTTTCATCAGATGATAAAAAACTTAAATTTTCTTTTATTTCTTCATTTAATATTCTTATTGCATTTGATGATATGTTATCTTCACCTTCTACTTTAAATAAGATCGTTTCATTATTTTTAATAAATCTTTCAATTTCCTTCAAAGTTTCATTTCTACTATTTTTTTTGATGATTTTAATTATGTTTTTATAGAAAAACTTAACCGTTGGACTTGCATCAAAAATTAATATACTCTCAAGATCTCTAATGGATGCAATATTGAAATTATAAAGACCAGATACACCAATATATAAATTGCCGATTTTTTCTGTGCTTATTAACTGCTCTTGGATTATTCGTAGATCACTTTCATTAGTATTTACATATACCATATCTGGATAAAAGCCTTTGGGAGAACATTCTTTAAGACTTGATAAATTTTTTAAACTTTTAACGCTCATATTACTATCTATTTGTTTTTTTTATTACAACTATTTGTTAATATAATAACACAAAAAGACACATTAGGCAACTTGTTATTTTAATTATCGCTATATTCCAATATTAGCAGAGAGCAAACAGGCAACAGTCTAATTATAAGAAAGATACGCAAACTCGTGCCAATTAAGCCTCAGTATGTAACAAAAAAATTATTACTTTGAATATTTGTTATTTATCTAATATTGAAAAATCTTTGACAAAATACCCCTCATTAAAAACAATGCAATTGATGGTTAAACAAGGGTATTAGATATGTATTTCGAAGAAATTGTAGAAGAGATAGAGGTAATATTAGATAAATTAATTGAGAACGCAACTCTTATGCAAGATATATCACATATAAAGGAAAAAATTTTAGATTTTCAAAAGAGACAAAAAGGATTATTAGAACATCTACATTCGATGAATGTATTTTTAGAAAAAAACAAAAAAGTTATAAAAGTGTCGAAGGAAAAACAATTAATAATCGCTAATAAGATGGCCTCTTTTGAAAAGTTAAACAGCAATTTTATTAAAAACGTTTCTAAAAATGCTAGATTGATCAAGGCCAAAAAAACGGATAATAAGTAGTATTTTTTTGTATGAGTTTAAATAATTTTGAAGCAATAGCTTACATCAATTTAGATCATAGAGAAGATAGAAGAGATGAGCTTTTAAAATCTTTAGAAAGCCTTGAGGTGAATAAAAACAAAATAAAGCGCATTTCAGGAGTTTTTAACCCCTTTAACGGTCATTTAGGCTGTGTATGTAGCCATTTAAAGGTTGTTGATTGGGCAATTGAACAAGATCTAGATAATGTTTTGATTTTAGAAGATGATTGTTATTTTTTAGATGATACAAATTTTATTACTCAAGCAGTTGATTATTTTTTTAAGATAGTACCTTCTTGGGATATTTTTATGTTGGGAGGATATTTTGAAAAGATTGAAAAAAGCAAATATCCATTAATAAATAGGGTAAAAAAAGCCTATAGAGCACACTCATATGCAATTTCAAAAAAGTATCTTCCAGTAATAAAAAAGCTGTATTTAGAAACAGCTAATCTATTAAATGGTTATAACACCCACTTTGAATCTAGAGGACATGCTTTGGACCGTCGGTGGCATACTCTTCAAAAAAAAGATCATTGGTACGCAAATAACATCCATCTGACAGGTCAAAAAGATGGGTATAGTGATATCGAATGGCATGAGAAAAAAAAGAGATAATTATTATATTATAAACTACAACAAAAACTTATAGAGTATCGACGGGTACTCATGATTTTTATAAAAAATTAGGTTATATTGATTCAAATGTGAGCCTAATATTTTTTGTAAAAAAGCTTCTTTAACACATTAAAAACTAGCTAATTTTCTAATTTCTTTTTCGATATCATCTTTTTGAGGAAGCGTTGCATCTTCTAAAACTTTAGAAAAAGGCATTGGGATATTTAAAGCGCCAATTCTCTTAATAGGTGCGTCTAGATATTCAAAAGCATTTTCCATAACAAGCGCGGCAATCTCAGCTCCGAAACCACCAAATTTTTTATCTTCATGTAAAATAAGAAGTTTTGAGGTTTTTTTAACTGAGGTTAAAATGGTTTCTAAATCTAAAGGCGCTAAAGATCTAAGATCAATAACCTCTACTGAAATACCTTCTTTTTCGAGTTTTTTAGCAATTTCATTTGCATACATCACCATCATAGAATAACAAACAATAGTAACATCGCTGCCTTCATGGACTATCTTGGCTTTTCCCAAAGGTGTAATTGAATCTTTAGTTGGCTCTAGAGTAGCGGCAAAGGTTCTTTGACGATAGATGGCTTTGTGCTCT
>SDBS01001811.1_pt1 | contig 21552 bp, 21 predicted proteins | sample 2277091 | NCBI WGS metagenome assembly SDBS01 (sample SAMN10404972, study PRJNA504765) | marine sediment metagenome | isolation source: marine sediment core GS10_PC15, 163 cmbsf | place: Arctic Ocean: Southern Knipovich Ridge | collected 2010
GTCAAACAATAACTATTAATACTATTTATACATGGATGCTCTCATGTGGAATAATATGTGTTCCTGGTGAATTAAACGGGGTAACCGCTGTGGCTGATGAACCGAGCGATATTTTAAACCAAAAAAACCGGTTAAAGCAAGCAGAAATTCTTGGATTTAATATTCTAAAAGTAGCAAAAGTACTTTAAATATAAATATTTATTTCCTACTATAATTAATAATTCTTGAAATTCTACTTAAATCCTCAACAATAACCCCTAATATGTAGTATTCTTAGAACTTCCTAATGGAGGGATTTATAATATTGAAAAAAAAACCACATTCAATAAGAATTAAAATATATTTCATTATTATTACTATTATTATTATAATTAAAAATTATCATGAAAAAGTGATTTGATTTATGGTTGTTTATCAAATGGATCTCGCAAGAATTATTCAAGTTTATGTAGTACAAGTAATAATTGCCGCTTTTTTTATTTTTTTAGCTTATAAAATTCTTAAAAGAGGCAAAAAAAGGTTGAACGTAACGTTTAGCTGCCTATATATTTTTGTAGCTTTAGGTTTAATTGTAAATTGCATTTATGCCCCTATGACAGATGAATCGGTTGTTTTGATTCTTAATTTTGTTACAAATGTTTTCGTGGTTTTTGGAATAATATTTCTTACTATATTTAACTTAATTTTATTGTATTCAGAAAAAGTTATTACTAAGAAGAAAGAAATAATAATTATTTCAATTCATGGCGCTTTACTATTGTTATCGATAGTTTTTCTTCCATCTGGAGGAATAACAATTAATGAAAGTACTAATTGGAAACCTGTTTTTAATTTGCCATTTTTCATTTATTTAATGGTAATTATTACTGTAATGGGAGTGATTCCTGCTTTATTTACAAGTTATAAAGTTTATTTAGAATTTGATGATAATCAGTTGAAAAAAAAGTGGTTATTTTTCGTAATTGGACTTATCGGACTTTATATTTATACGTATGCCGCGTTTACTGCTAATTTTCTGAATATTCCAACATTTAGGCTAATTTTGAGTATATTTGGATTAACTGTTGTCCTCTGGTTATACTTATTATATTACGGTGTAGGGCGTCAATTAGAAGAAAAAGAAAGCGCGTGAAATTCTTGTTTTACGAACATTTAAGCATATATGGATATTATTCTCATTTTTATTATAACGGATATAATTGTTGCGACTCTTCAGCTTAGCTACAACAAGTGCAGCCTTTTAACTTTTCAAATAACAATATAATTATAATTACATTATGATTATTATAATTATTATAATTATTATACATAATCCAAGTAGTTCTAATTACTGGCAAAAAAATTCCAAAAAATGATGGGATATGTCTAAAGTACAACCTCTTTTAAAAGAAATAATAATAGCGGATTTGAAACTAAAAAATAGAATCGTAATGGCTCCTATGACTCGTAGTAGGGCTAATAATCCAGAAAATCGTCCTACTCAACTTCATGCTACTTATTATGAGCAGAGATCATCAGCAGGGTTGATTATCACCTGTGGATCCCAAGTCTCAAAAAAAGCGATTGGGTACATTAATACTCCTGGTATCTATTCAGAGGCGCAAATTGATGGCTGGAAGCTTGTGACAGAGGCAGTCCATAAGAAAGACGGAAAAATCTTTTTACAACTGTGGCATGTTGGAAGAATATCACATCCCGATTTTCATAAAGGCGAATCGCCACTAGCTCCATCTGCAATTAACCCTAAATCGAAATCCTTTACTTTGGAAGGCTTTAAAGATACTGTCACTCCTGAAGCGATGACTAGCGACGATATTAAACAAACAATTCAAGATTTCAAGAAGGCAGCTATTAATGCAATCAGAGCTGGATTTGATGGAGTTGAAATTCATTCATCAAATGGGTATTTATTTCATCAATTTTTCACTAAATGTTCTAACATACGGACAGATGAATATGGAGGATCAATTGAAAACCGAGTTAGATTTCTATTTGATGTAATTGAAGCAATTAAAGAAAAAATTCCAGAAAATCGTATTGGAGTAAGGCTAAATCCTTCATGGCATGGTATGTCTGGAATTACAATTGATGAAGAGACCATTCCTACATTTGACTATATAGTGGAACAATTAAATCAATACAACTTGGCTTATTTACATTTGTCTGAGCCATTTACAGATGTGAGCAATGTTCGGTTTGCTGAACCCAATATAGCAAAGCATTATAGACCAATATATAAGGGTAATTTAATGATCAATTCTGGATTTAACCAAGATAAAGGAAATCAAGTTATAGATGAGGGATTTGCTGATCTTGTCGTATTTGGAAAGCTCTTTATTTCTAATCCGGATCTACCTAAGAGGTTTGAGCTTAATGCCAAATTAGCGCGATGGCATCAAAGTACTTTTTATACTCCTGGAGAAAAAGGTTATATCGATTATCCAATGTTGAAGTTCTAAATCTAACGTTTTTTATTTAGAATCCCAAATACTTTGTATTTTACTTTTTTTTCAAAGTTAATCATTAATTATAGAGGAGATATTGACAAAAAAGATTTAGACAGAATTTTAGAGATAATATTGAAAATTAGGTTAAGACCTCAACAAAGTTAAATTCTTTCTAATTTCAAGGCTCCATAACCTAAAATGATAAGAGCGGCAACAGTAGTAAAACGCCCTATCTTTTGTGCGCTACCTAAATATAAGCCGAAGAACATTACAGTCACACAAATATACCAGACAACAGTAAAAATTACATGAGAAATAGTGTATGTACTTGAAAATTTTTTATTTAAGTATAAAGCTATAGAATAAATTATTCCCATTGCTGTAATTGAAGTATATCCTATATAGACAAAGAGTATGTGAGCACCTCCATAGAGATTTGCCGGCGTAAATGCAATCCCAATCATGCATATTCCTGCAATGATTCCAAAGATAGATCCAATGAGACTGAGCTTTCTTTGTATGCTAGTTTCTGTAAAAAATGAAGGCAAGGAGGCAAAGAGAAGAATGAATGAAAAACCGAAAATACTTGTTGCCGTGGTAAAAATAACCATCGAGACCGTATTATCGGCTCCAGAGTAAGATACGCTTGCACCTAAAGCACTCAATGAAGTTTGCCAAAAAGAATAACCTTGTGAGTTTCTATCTACGGGATTTCCTCCGGGGTAAAATATCATTGCTACAAAAAGAAGAATTATATATAAAAAGCAGCATAAAATTTCAACAAAATAAGCGATTTGTTTTTTATTCTCGAGATTCATAACACATCATTTTTAATCATTTTAATTTTACATTTGTATTAATTTAGATTTTTTCATTTATATAAAGGCTCTTTTTATTTACATACTAACTAGAAAACAACTTCGATTTTTACACCTAATTTTTTACAGTCGTATTGATGAGTTGATTGCCAGATTCGAATCACGCGTGGATATTTCTTCTTGAGAGTATAAAACGGAATTATCCACCTTATTTAAGAATTGATTTAACTTAACAGCTTCAAAAACATATCTAATACTAACTAATCTTTCCTTTTTCTTTTATTTTTCTTTATCGGCTATAAAATTATGGGCGATATACTTAAGAAACTAATAATAGATAACAAATTTTATAATAAATTAAATAAACGGTAGTAGTTTAAAGTATGAGATGGTAATATGAGCGAAAATTTAAATGGTTATACAGTAGTAGAGGAAATAATAATTCGATGGGGAGATATGGATGCGAGAGGACATGTAAATAATACAATATATTATCGATATTTTGAAAGTTCCCGCATAGCATTGTTTCAAAGCTTGGATATCTATGAACAGCCAAAAAAAGTTCGTGTAGGTCCAATATTATCTTTTCAAAGTTGCTACTATAAAGCTCCTTTGACCTATCCTGATACTATTTATGTTGGGGCAAAAATAACAAATATAGAAGGGTCAAAAATATTTATAAAACATGCCTTAGTAAGTAAGAAATTAAAAAGAATGGCAGCTGAGGGGGAAGCTCACATAGTTTGGTATGATTACGAAGGTCTAAAAAAGGCAATTATTTCTGATAATTTGAAAAAAAGATTACTGAAATCTTAAAAGACTAACAAGTTTTTTCTAATTAACTATTTTTAAAGTGAAAAATTATGCTCAAAACGAAAGTAACTGAAATGATAGGATGTAAATATCCTATAATTGTAGGGACTATGGCAAATGTTTCCAATCCAGAGTTTGTTGCAGCTGCTAGCAATGCTGGTGCTTGTGCCGTGTTAGCAAGTGCAAATTATAAAACCCCGGAAGAATTACGGGAGGCAATAAAGAAAACGCAATCGTTGACAGATAAACCATTTGCTGTAAACATTAACTTATTTCCCGCCCTCATGCCTCAAGATAAATTAGAACTATACGTTGAGGCAACTCTTGATGCAGGTGCAAAAATTATTGAAACAAGTGGTCACAAGGCCCCAGAACATTTAGTCCCCAAATTTAAAGAAGGAGGGGCAATTTGGATACATAAATGTGCAGGTGTGAGATATGCTATAAAAGGAGCATCTTTGGGAGCCGATATGATAACAGTAGTTGGTTATGAAAATGGTGGGGCAACAGGAACTTTAGATATTGGAACTTTTGTTATGACTCCAAGTGTGGTGGATGCTTTAGATGTACCGGTTATTGCAGGGGGAGGTATATCAGATGGTCGTGGCCTCGCTGCTGCTCTGGCTCTTGGTGCTGAAGGTGTCATTATGGGAACTCGAATGATGGCTACGAAGGAATGTCCACTCCATGATAATCTAAAGCAAGCTTTTGTAGGGGCAGCTGAAACAGACACTAATTTAGTCATGCGTTCTATACGTAATACTCATAGAGTATGGAGAAATAAAGCAGCTGAAAAAATAATTGAATTAGAATCTCAAAAAGCCTCCTTACAAGAGATTGTAAAAGTTGCATCTGGTCAAAATGCATTAAAAATGTATAGAGAAGGGGATTTAGATGCAGGTATGGTAAGCTGTGGACAAGGTGTGGGCCTAGTTAAGGATATCCCTACTGTAAAAGAATTATTGGATCGTATAATGAAAGAAGCCGAAGATACAATTTCGAAACTCAAAAATATATCTAATTAACTAAAAATCTAAAAAAAATAAATGATTATTCTTTTTCCTTTTTTTATTAAACCACAGGAAAATAATCAAAATTCAGGAGATTGTGTTAATAACAAAATCACTGTCAATTTGAAGGTTTAATCCCTTTTTGAAATAATTTAGAAAGATCTCAAGATATTAATTTATCTTATTTCCTCGATTTTTAAGATAATTTCCATAACTCCATAAGCGATAGATGCTTTTTGCAGCAGCTTGAGCTGAATCGTAAACAATTATTCCATTCTCTCTTGTTTTGGAATAGAATTTATTTATTACATCTATTGTTTCTTTCCTTACCCAAATCGAATTATATATACTAATCAAGTTTTTATTTGAGTTTGGTGATATCGTATTAGCGAAGCTCTTAACCACATCCTCTATATTTAATTTTTCTGAGGAATACCATTCCAGATTATTTGTAATCATTATAGAGGATATATGGGGTTCTTTATCAAGAATTCTCATAACTTTAATCATATTTTCATGACTTCCATTTGCTCCAAATTCTAAAGGATTTGAAAGATTTGAGTTTACTTCAGGGATAAATTCATTTATCATCTTCTGGGCTTTTTCTGTTATTCTTGGTACCTTAAGACCAAAAGCTTCACATTCATCTGTTAACTCCACTGCAGGACCTCCACCTCCAGTAATAATAGCAGTGCCGAGATTATTAGGAATTTTATAAAGTAAAGTAGTTTGTATCATTTCAATTAGCTCTTTGAAGTTATTTACAAGGATAACACCTGTTTGGTGTGCCATAGATTTCCATAATTTAATATTACCAGCTAAACCACCAGTATGGCTCCTTACTGCGCTATGTCCTGCCTCTAATTTGCCACCTTTCCAGATTATCACAGGTTTTTCTTTGGTGGTTTCTTTTAAAAGTTGTACAAATTCATTACCACTTCTCCTTATATTTTCTACATACATAGAAATAACCTTAGTGTCTGGATCGGATCTGAAATAATTTAAGAAATCAACCAGATCAAGATCTATCTGATTTCCGAGAGAAATTATTTTTGAAAAATAATAACCCTTTACTAGTCCCGCAAACGCATGTCTATGGGCGTTTCCCCCTGATTGGCTTACAAAAGCTACAGGTCCACCCACTAACGGAAGCCTATGCGTAAAGCCGATACGACCTTTAGGATTATAGATCCCCATACAATTAGGACCGAGAATCCGTATAGAGTTCTTTTTTGCCTTCTCTAAAAGTTGTTGTTCAAGTTGCTTTCCTTCTTCTCCAAGTTCTGAATATCCACTGGAAAATATATGAGCAAAAAGGACACCCTTTTGTCCTAATTCCTCGACTATTTGTGGTGTGATTTTAGCTGGAACAGCTACTATTCCAAGGTCGATTGGTGGATCATCTGGTAGAGAAGAAATTGATCCATATACCTTGCATCCTTGAATTTCTTCTCCTTCATACTTGGGATTAACTGGATAAACAGGTCCTGGATATTCATATTCTTTAAAAGTTTCCAAATAATGAGATCCACCCCAATCCTTTCCCTTACTAACACCAACAATTACCACAGCGCGAGGATTGAATAACAAATCAAAAGGTATATTATCTCTATGAAAAGGGATATTATCTTTTCTGATTTCTTCCTTTGATCTTAAGTCAGTGTTTTTACCTTCACATTTTGTAATTTTAAATCACCAATAATTAGTAACCATAATTCCTATATGGCTAAATTAATGGTAAGTAAAAAATTTTATTAAGAAAAAAAGGTGATTTTATTAGATAATTTGAACATCTAATTTACAGAATTTCCTTTAAAAAGATTAATCTGGATATAGTGATATAATGAAAAAAATCATTAAAATGTGAGGAAAAAAATGGAAAATCTTGGCAAATCTTTTTTATTAGTCATTGATCTACCCAATTTCGATATGAAGAAAAATAAGGCTTTTTATCAAGATTTTCACTTCCTAATTTGTAAACTAATAGAAAGGATTGACAAAATTAGAGAAAAAATGCTTGAAAAAGAAATTGAAAAGGAAAAATTAAAATCGATTGAATTAATTGAGCTGAGACCCAAATTCATAAGAAAATTAGAAGATATGGATAAGAAATTAGATGTAAAAATTAAAAAATTAGAGTTAAAAATTGAGAAATTAGAGTTAGAAAACTATAAAAAGAAATTGAAAAAAAGAATGAATAAGAAGCATCAAAGGAAGGTCAGGAAGATAAGCGTTTAGATAAAGATAGATAAAATTGACAATCATTACTTCTTTCCAAATTTTTTAAAATCAAACATCATCTTGCCTTGTTTTCAAAAATCTTTTTAAATTCTCTTTTTTTAATGTATTTTATGGATTTAGAAGAAAAAATTGATCTGGCTACCAAATGGATAGCTGAGTCAGAACGGTTAGTTGTATTTACTGGAGCTGGATGCTCCACGGGTAGTGGTATACCTGATTTTCGTGGTCCAGATGGATTATGGACTAGAAGAGATAAAGGATTACCCCCTCCAAAATCAAAAGTCCCATGGGATCAAGCAAAACCTAATGCTAATCATTTTTCAATAGCGGAGTTTAGGGAGATGGGAAAATTAGATTATGTTATTTCCCAAAATATTGATGGTCTACATGCGAAATCAGGGATTCCTTTTGAAATAATGAGTGAACTTCATGGTAATCAATTTTTTATGAAATGTTTATCATGTAATAAGAAAATGTTATTTGAAGATGCGGGATGGGATAAAAGTAAGTGGGGTCGGGGAATGAGACAAGACCCAATCCGAGAAGGACAACCAAAATGCCCGCATTGCGAGGGAAGATTGATTAACAGTATTGTTGATTTTGGAGATCCCTTGCCTCATGATGAACTCGAGGAGGCAATATTACGTTCACAAAATTCTGATGTTTTTTTTGTTATTGGATCATCTTTAGTAGTATCACCCGCAGCAAACATGCCAGGGATTGCAAAACAAAATGGAGCAAAGTTAGTTATCATTAATAAAGGTGAAACACCCTATGATAGAGTGGCAGATATAAAATTTAACGAATTAATTGAAGATGTACTCCCTCCAATAATGGAAAAAGTAAGAAATACTTTAAAAAATAATTAACCAAGATTCGAATATAACATCTCAATATTAGTAAAATAAATTAATTATGAAAAACTGTATGTTTTGATGATAATGAAGTATAGAAATATGGGCTCAATAACCGACAAAGTCTCTGCGTTAGGTTTTGGAGCTATGCGAATGCCTAGCAGCCGACAAGAAGCAATTAAAATGATACGTTATGCAATTGACAATGGTGTAAATTATGTTGACACGGCATATACATATCATGGAGGTAAAAGCGAAGTCATAGTTGGCAAGGCTTTATTAGAGGGTTATCGTGAAAAAGTTACCCTCACTACAAAAACACCTTTATGGATGGTTAAATCAAGAGAAGATTTTGACAAATGCCTTAATAAACAATTGAAAAGATTACAAACAAATCCAGATATCTATCTTTTTCATGGCATGAAAAAAGATCGATTAGAAAAAGTTAAAAATTTAAATTTAATCGAAAAAATGGAAGAGGCTAAAGCAGAAGGTAAATTTAAATATATTGGATTTTCATTTCATGACAGTTTCGATGTGTTTAAAGAGATTATTGATTTCTATAACTGGGATTGCTGTCAAATTCAGCATAATTATTTTGATGTGGATTTTCAGGCAGGAATAAAAGGATTAAAATATGCTGCTAGTAAAAATATTCCTGTAATTATCATGGAGCCTATTCGTGGTGGACAGCTGGCAATTCCACAGGATAAATTAGATACCAAACCAGAGATTAATAATGTTCTGGAACAATCACCTGTTAAAAGATCGATGCCAGACTGGGCTTTACAATTCCTTTGGAACCAACCAGAAATTTCAGTTGTATTAAGCGGTATGAGCAATATGCAACAAGTTAAAGAAAATGTAGAATCAGCAAATAAGTCAGGAATTAATTCCCTAACTAAAGAAGAATTAGAAACAATATCAGCATTACGAGAAGCTTTTAAAAAATCTTTTGTGGTACCTTGTACAAATTGTGGGTATTGTATGCCATGTCCTAATGGAGTTAATATCCCGACGATAAATAGATTAGTTAATGATGCTGCTTATTGGGGTACAAGTAAAAATCCTATAATTCTCTATTTTTACAATAGCTTAGCAAAAACTCCAGAAGAATTAGAACTAAAGAGAGCAAAAGGAGAAGAAGCTGAAGGAGCGCAAACTTTGTGTATTCAATGTGGGGAATGTGTAGAAAAATGTCCCCAACAAATTAATATTCCTGATATCATGGAAAAAGCTAATCTTATTTTAAAAGAGGGTAAAAAAGTTTCAGATGTTCTTTCATAAATAGGTATAAAAATGAATTCCTAAATCTGAAATTTTCTTTAAATTTCTTTTTTTCTTGATCTTTATTAAATTACAAGCTAAGATTATAAAAAAAATAGAGAAATAAAATAAAAAATTATATTATATTTTTGCTAAAATATGAATACATAATGCAGCTTCGCCAGATCCTATAGTACCACCACCATTATGTGCCATAGCAAATTTGGGTTCATTTACTTGTCGTTTTCCCGCCTCTCCACGTAATTGAGTTGTTAATTCATAAATTTGAGCAAGACCAGAAGCACCAATAGGATGACCGCGAGCGAGTAATCCTCCACTAGGATTAACCGGTATCTTTCCATCTATAGCGGTAGCACCATTTTCTGCAAACGGTCCACCCTGCCCCACTGGACAGAAACCTAACTGTTCCGTTACATGGAGTTCAGCATACGCAGTAGCATCATGTACTTCAGCCACATTAATATCTTCTGGACCAAGTCCAGACATCTCATAAGCAGCAGTTACTCCTCGTTTAGTTACATTGTCTTGTTTCCAAGAACCAGATTTTAAAATAGAAGCACGAACTAATATAGCTCTCTCTTTTAACTCTGGATTATCTTTTAAGTATTTCTCAGAGCAAAGAATAGCTGCAGCAGAACCATCTCCTATAGGAGCACACATAGCTCTTGTTAGTGGATACGCGACTACATAATCCTTCATAACTTGTTCTATGGTTTGAGGGAATGTGTATTGAGCTAATGGATTCATTGTTGAGTTATTATGGGCTTTTGCAGCAATAGCCGCAATTTGTCTTTGGGTGGTTCCATGTTTTTTCATATGTGCACGGGCTCCCATTGCATAGAAATCCATGAATACAGAATGATTTTTCTCTCCTCCTTCACTCTCTTTTCCACTTTTTTTAGCTGCTTGTTTATTACCCTTTTTTATCTGTTTTTTCAACATTTCGATAGTTTTCATGGTTTTTTCGACATCTGTTCCTGAAATAAAACCACTCAGAGGTTTGCTAAAGGGACCACTCCTATGAGCCCCAATTGGTACTGATTGGAAATACATCTTTTCAGTTCCAACAGCTAATACATGGTCATATAAGCCAGCTTTTATCGAAGTCCACGCGCTATGAAATGCTGTACTTCCACTCGCGCACGCATTTTCAACGTTAGTTATCGGGATTTTGTCAATACCATTAGCTGACAAAGCGACTTGCCCCCTTATACAATGTTGATATTCAGATTGCCCCCAGCCCGAATTGCTAAACCATGCTGCCTGAATAGCTTTTTTTCCCAATCCACTGTCCTTAAGAGCGAGTTTAACTGATTCACCTGTCATACTTTTCATCGTGTTATCAAAATTTTTACCAAATTTGATATGACCGACACCAATTACATAAACATTTTCACTCATATTATATCACTTTAAGTTTATTCATTAAGAGAAATTTAAATTTATTTAAATCTTTATCCCATAGATATATTTTTTTATCCCTAGTTCGCTCTTCATTAAAAAATTCATCCAAGTTTCTTTATCAGAAAAAATTATATAATTATGTTTCTAATGTTCAGCTTCAAAAATGAATATTAATGAAATATTTTTAATTTTTAGACTAATAATTAAAATAAAAACAGTCTCAAAGGAAGTAAAAATATAAAAAACCATTGAGCTGTTACTTTTTCTATTGAAAGCTGTATTATATTATTAATTTCTATTTATTATTCTTCATTTTTTAGTTCCATCGGAACTCTATCAATAGCATATTTTTTTATTTAAGCGGTGAATAGGGTAGGATATAGGCATTTATTAAACGCTCTTTTGGTGCAATTTTTCTAAGAGGAATGAAAAATTGTTCATCGAAATTTTTGTCAGCGGGTTGGTAAGTTTCCTGTCGAAGTGCCATTTTCCAGAGATCGATCACTTCATTAGGACTTCCTCCTAATGGATGCCAACTTGCTATTATTGGAGAACTACGGCCTGATGCTAATTTTAAGAATTCAAGAAATTCAGGCATCTTATCCGCAGCAACCTCTAATGTGGCTAAAGAATAAACTCCAGTTGGATTTTTTTGACTTAGTTCAATAGCTCTATGTAACCTTTTAGGAGGTACAGGCCCTAATGGTTCTAAAAGTCGTGTTTTCCGTTCAGGAGCGATTTCTTCCAGATGCGCCATGTACTCTCCCCATGTTGAGTTTTGACTCGAATTAATACGGAATCTCTTCAAGGCCTCCAAATCATCAAACTCCATTACTTGGGTTACTTGAGAAAACCATTCACTATCGCTATACCAAGCTGCTACCAAACGAGCTCCCAAACTTTCACAAATTGGAACCAACTTAGTTTTCGCGATTTCCACAAACCTATCGAGAGTCGCTGGACTTGCTGGTAAAATATTAAACTTTTCCTCTAAATATATCATAATCTAATCTAAATTTTCTCTCATAACTGTTTTTTGTAAATCAATCTTAACATACTTAAGTATCAGCCTTGTTGTGATTTGTAATAACATTAAATATCACTCTTTGAGTTCAAATTTTTAGTATTATAATAATATGTTGATATTAATTGTTTATAATCTTTTTTAAGAAGGAACTCTAACTACATAGATTTATCACAATTATACTCGTAGAGTTTAATCTTAATTTCTCTGTTTTTGATATTCTCAACTTCTTTTTCCATTTTGAGAATTAAAAGTAATCTGAGAATTATAAGCATGAGAGAAATTAACAAAATGCAAACAACAAAACATGAAAATTAAAAAAAGAAAAAAAAAAGAAAAAAACATTAAAAATCTTATTTCTACTCATTCTTGATTGCGGATTTGACTATTTTCATCATTTCTGGACTATGTACTTCCTCAGCGGTCAATTTGTGGGCATCCATACCATGCTGTACCATCCCGGCAATCACTACATCATTAGTTGCTCCTCGGACAACGTAGTCACAATTAGATCCTACATCCCGACAAGCTAAGCTCTTTTCCATATTTAGCACCTCTAATTATAGTTGTTATTTCAAAATTTTATTTTGATTTACTTATATTTAATAAAACGATGCGTTAAGATTTAAATAAAATCTTTAAAAATAATACATGGATCGCATAGTTATGCTTAATTCAATAAGCATATGGCTAAATAAATTAATAATTTAAGCGACTATCGATTAGAACAAGCTTATAGAGTAGAACAGATATAATTCTAAAATTAAAAAATAAAAAAAAAGAAAAAAACATAAAAAATCTTGCTCCAAAACATACCCACAGCAGATAATTTTAATTTCATATTAATAATTTAAAATTTTATTGAGGGGTGGCTTTTTAATATAAAAAATAAACTTGTTAGTGTTAGTGATCAGAAAAATTGAAAGTCATTAAGGAGCACAAAGAATTCCATATCTCAGTAAAAGAAGTTATTTTTGCATCTTCCGAGCATAAATATTTTAATTCGGGGATTCCATTGCGCATTCGAGCCTCAAAAGGTACTGAAGTTCACCATCTTTTCCAAAAAAACCGAAAAAAAGCTAAAAAGACCTTCCAACGTGAAGTCTTGATAAAATTTCAGACTGATGTTCAAGGATGGAAATTTATTATTTCGGGGCGTGCTGATATCGTCTATAAAAAAGAGGGAATCTTAGTTATTGAAGAAATAAAGTCAATCTCGGGCCTTGATGACTTTAATCTTGAATCAAAAACTGCAGAAGAATATCGTCTGCAGTTGTTATTGTATGGGCACCATTTTCTCCAGTTAGGGAAACACATTCAGTGCCATCTGGTGTTAATTGATATTTTTACCGAAAAAACCAAAATTATTGATGTTCTCCCTCAAGATCTTTCAGAATATATTCAAAATCAATGTGAAACTATTCTAACCTCTTGGGAGATGGCACAAAAAATAAAAGCGGAGCAACAAAAACGCGCCATAACTGTAATTTTTCCCTTCGAGAAATATCGTCATAATCAAAAAGAAATCATCCAAAAAACGATCCAATGCCTTCAAAAACGAGAACGACTAATGCTTTTAGCCCCTTCCGGTTTAGGAAAGACAGTTGGAACTCTATTTCCCGCGTTAAAATATGCTTTAAAGAAAAACTTGCGATTATTCGTGGTTACCTCAAAAACCACCCAGCAACATATCTATCGTGAGACTTTACAGATTTTTACTAAAAAGAAAGCGAAATTTAATTCGATTATTCTAACCGCGAAAGAAAAAATGTGTATAAATAGTGCTTTTATCTGTGAGAAATCATTCTGTCCCTACCTCGATAATTACGGGAAGGTTTCTTTGGATAAGATCGTTTCAGAAATGCTCGTTAAACAAGTCATTGATGCTAGATATATTCGAAAAATGGCAAAAAAACATTTTATCTGCCCATTTGAAATTTCACTGGATTGTGCTCTCTATTGTGATGTAATTGTTGGGGACTATAATTATGTATTCCATCCGTACATCAAGTTGAAGCGGTTTTTTGACCACCCCTATGATAACATAATATTAATTGTTGATGAAGCCCATAATCTACCCTCCCGAGCAATAACTTATTATTCTCCGGAAATAACGTTACAATCACTCAAAAACGTTATCAATTATTTACAATCACGAAGCATGCCAAAATCTATTGAGAAGAAAGGTATAGCACTCTATCAACAGATCTTCAATTATATAACAGATCAAATCGACCAATTTCCCGATTTGTTTAAAAAAAAGCCTGTTTTGGCGAAATTTGATAAAAATTTTTTCCATAAGTTAGCGAAGGATTCTGATCGACTTATTTTGGAGTATACTCAAGCTTACATTTTGCAACAAGGATTTCAACCGGGAGGGAAGGATAAAGTTATAGAATTCGCTTTAAATTTGCACCGGTTCTCTATGATCTTAAGAGAAAGTGATTCTCCTGAGTATAGCGAATTATTAGATATAAAGGAAGGGAAAATCAAAATATTATGCAAATCTGCCGCACCGAAACTCGAAAAACAAATCGCAGGTTTTCATTCGGTCATCATGCAATCGGCTACATTATTTCCACCGGATTATTTTCGAAAAATGCTTGGATTTCCACCATCAGCACAGAAAATACAATATCCCTCCCCCTTTGCTCAAAAAAATCGTCTTTATCTTCTCATGCCTAATGTTTCCACTAAATACGAATACCGTCAAGAATTCTATGATCAAATTGCCTCAATAATTTGTCAAGCTGTGAATGTTAAAAATGGGAATTATCTGGCTTTTTTTCCTTCATTTGCATATCTTAAAGCTGTTCAAGATGAAATTGAAACTAATTCGCTTTCGGTTGAGCTTATGGTGCAGGAACGTCGTATGAGCGAGCTTAATCGTAAAAAATGCTTAAAAAAACTCCAAACTCCTGATAAAAAATATCTTCTCCTCGCTGTGCATGGGGGAATATTTAGTGAAGGTGTGGATTTTACAGGAGATATGGCCATTGGAACTTTCATTATCGGTCCCGGACTACCCGCGTTTTCAATGGAACAAGAATTAATGAAAAAATATTTTGATTTCAAATGGAAAAAAGGTTTTGAATATGCCTATCGGAATCCCGGAATGATGAAAGTGATCCAAGCCGCCGGGCGAATCTTCCGGTCAGCTATTGATCGCGGGTTTGTGATGTTAATTGGGCACCGATTTAGTACACCCTATTATAAAAATGTTCTTCCAACTGATTGGAAAATTGAACAACCCCCAGATCTCATCGATCGCATTCAAAATTTTTGGGCGACTCAACATACTGATTTCAAAGATAAGTCACAAGTAGAGCAGTCAGAAAATCTACAAACAATTCAAAAAAAATATTCAAAGACTTCAGATCTGTTTAATTTTATGGGAAAACTCTAAAATTACTATATATCTCATTGTACTAACTATTTGGGGATATATTCCTTTGTATTAAGATATTGCATCCTTGTGTGAAAAGTTCATGAAATAATGATAAGGGATTTAAAAAAGGTTTTAAAAAGATAATTGAATTTTTCTGATTAGATTTTATTGTTAAATTTCAATATATTACTAAAAAAAAGCAAGTGAGATTATTGTCAATACAATTTAAAACCGATAAGGAAATTGAGGTATGGGGCGATGTTAACATTATATGCCCCAATTGTAAAACAAAAAAAACTATTAATGTTCCAAAACGGCTTCTTGTAGAGTCTGATTCATTATATAGACCGCTGATTCCTTCTGGTAGAGTTTGTGAACATGGTTTCATAGCATTTATAGACAAGAATTTTAAGGTTCGAGGCTACCAAAAAATAGATGGTTCTATAGACGAATTTGCTGGAATTGTTAAGAATATCGAAATAAAAGCCAAAGATATTGATATATTTGGAATAAAAATGAATATTAGACCAGAAATGATTATCAATTCTATATTGAGTACGTTTAATAAAAGAAAAGTATTGTTCCTGATTGAAAATGATACAAAATATTTAGTAAATAATTTAGACGAGTTTTTTAATTTTATTTTTGGAGGCTCTTTTATTAGTGATATATTAATTGAAACAAAAGAACATTACAAAAAAAACAAAAGCAAATATGAAGAATACGTTGTTTTAGCAAAGAATAAGGTACTTGGGAGATACAGAAAGGCTTACAACATTATAGATACGAACAATGAGATTGTTAAGGATTTTTATAGAAACGCTGACTCAACCTCTTCCTTGAGAAATCTAAGGGAAAAGCTAAGGGAGGTTTATGCTCTATCATATAAATTAAAGGAATATTACAAAAAACAAGGCGAAAGTAATCCTTTACATCCAAAAAAGGTAATTAGATTTTTAGAGGATACTCATTTTCTAAAAATAAAGAAAAGTTATTTTCAATTCTTAATTTCAATAGTTAAAACCTATTTTGATGTCGAGATTTTGTTTATTCATGATATAGTCAGTGATAAACTCAGCGAAATGTGGAGATAGCATTGTACAAAGTATAATATGTTGATTTAGAATCTAAACTTTTTTCAAAGAAATCTTAGGTATATAATACGGATAATACGGAAAAATTGAGATGATTCAAAATTCATATCAATTAGATATTAATAATATTATTATCATAATCTAATAGAATGTTGGTAATGGAAGAATATCTTAGGATAGACAAAAAATTTAGAAACTTTGGACTCGGATTAATTCTCATTGCCATTTTAATCCTTATTGTTTGGAGGGTCTTCTACTTAGAAGATAATGAGAAAAATTTCAAATTATTATTATATTTGGGGATAGGGTTATTATTAGGCGGAATTTTAATAGTTACCAGAATACAATTTGTAATATGGGCGGAAAAAAGATATCAGACCGAAAAGAATTAATATCTTTACTTTATCGTTTTGGAATATTTTGGATTGGAACGCTGATCATTTTTTTTAAAAAAAGTAAGCGACTTCTTTATTACATGTCCAGCAATTCTCGTTCTTTTCTTTTAAAACTCATGCACTTCTTTCACAATAAAATGTTTTAGTGGTGTTATGTTTTATAAAGATATATTGAGTGAAACTCAATAATGCAATCCTTTCTATGGAAACATATTAAGTGAAATTATTAGGTTGCTAAATATTATAAAAATAATGGAAGACAAGTCGTCCATCCTGCTAATATCCCCATAACAATACCTCCAAATAATAACTTAAATGTCTTTTTCCTTATCTCTTTATTATTTACAATAGAATAAATAGAGATAACGACATCTAAAATAGCACCAAACGACATCATAGCAACGCAATAATATATAGTCTTTTCATGGGGATACTTGGCAGCATTTATATCTTCTATTCTATTTGTGTATTTGGTATCAAAATCTCCTGAAAAGCTGACAAAATCAAAAATAAGCCTATCAGGTAATGGTTCAAGAATAATTATTAGAAAATATGTGAAATAATTGAAGAGAATCCCGAACGCCATAAAAATATAAATTGTGCCTAACAATAATCGAGGTTTTTTAAGTTGATTTTCTCCTTCTGCATCATTTTTTGATAATTCAGTTCTTTCTATTCTGTAAATACCTCTTAATTTTGTCAGCGTTAAAATGCCGATGGAGAACAAGATAAGTACAAAAATAAACTTCAAGTAAATAAAAAATACTACAAAAAATTTATTAAATATCTCACATAAATTTTCTAAACTTGTTAAAAAGCTTTCCATAATGTTATTTGGAGATCTTATTTGAAGTATCGAAATCATCTTTAAATTATCTACATTCAAATATAAAAAGTCTACAATATATTTTAGAGTAGGGAGACGAAATTTCAGTGTTTATCATCATTTAAAAATAAAATATTTACTTTCCATATCGTTTATAGGCTACTGATAATTTATCCCAAAAGTCTTCTTTAAATGTACAATATCTCAAAACTTTTAAAAAAATAAAAAAAAAAGAAAAACATTCTCTTCGATTAGAAATAAACTTTAATATAAAAATTGCTTTTGTAATATTGTTTAAGAATGCATTATTCACAATTTCAAGAGCTCATAAGGAAATTAAAATCGGGATACATCGCCGAATTCATAAACCTAGTGGATAAATTTACAGAAAAAATACCCTCTTGTGTTCCCGATTCAAAAAATTATGATAAATTCAAGATTATTCTCGAAAGAACTTATTATGGTGCTCTCTCCAAATGCTTGGTTTTTAGTCGATTTAATGAATTTGACCAATTATTTAATTATTCTGACAAGTTAGGAATCTTTATTGATATCTCTAATATTAAGATTGCCGAAATTATTACTAAATTACATATAGAGGGCCTTAATGCTGGAGATAGAAGTAGAATTATTAAACTTGTTAGATTTTTTAATAAATACAGCTTATTTGAGAGAAATTTCACCACAGAACAATTAAAAATAATTCAAGAAATAAAAAAAAATGACAAACTTCTTTCCATTAACTTAAAGGATTTATTTGGAAATGTTTCGGATTCATTAATATTTTATGTCTGTAAAATGATGCCACATGATTACTTAGTATGGTTACGTGATCGAGAAAGAGGTTTTCTAATGAATCCCAAATTCTTAGAAAACTGGACTGATTATTTTTCTATTTATGGTTTAAGTGTTAGAAATTTAGGAAGAGTAGAAGATTTTATTAAAGAAGTTGAATCCAAGCTAAATTCAAATGGCCCAAATGAGAACACTTTAACTTTCGTATTTAATCCACGCTACATTTATAATCTTAATGATGCTAGATTCATACGTGTTTACCGTGAAGAACATCTTGTTTACCCCGAGAATATCCTAAAAAATAAAGAAAATATCTTGGATAAAGGTAATTATAATTTCTACAGTTTATCAATGGTCATTTTCGGGGGATTAGGCCCAGAGGGTTTTGGGTTCACCTATTCTACTCCTAAAGGAGAAGTCATTGAAATTTGTTCAGATCAAAAGGAAACTGAAGCCATTATAATACAGTTCAAACAGTACCTAAAGAGAAAATTTTTAGATAAGTTTGAAAAAGAAATGGACAGTTTAAATATTGATATCGATATTAGAAGAAAAATAATCAAGTATTTATCAGAGATTATCAATCCTAAAGATTTAATTAGTTATTACGATAAAGATTCGATTTTAAGAAAAATAAGAAACTTCTTGTTTCAATTTAATGAATTTCAGAAGATGGACGACACCGAAATTAAAGAGATCTTTAGGGTCATTTCAATTGCAATATCAATAATTCTTAAAAAACTCAAACTTAAAGATCAATTCATGACGCGTATGGATTTGGTTGCAAAGGGTAAATTAAAATCTGAAGAAATAGCAAAACTCACAAGTTTAAGAGGAAAATCCCATTATGATGTATTACGGGAGAGAATCTTTCTTCAAAATAAGCCAGAATGGTTTTTCAAAGACTATCCTGAAGAAATAGAAGAATTAGAAAAACAATTTCTTAAACTTGTTGAAAGAGAAGAGTATTATAGAAATAGGAGATCAGGGGATTAGAGGTTTTTGTAGAATCTTTCATTTCTTTATTCTTTAAAGTATATTTTGTAGGTCAGAAATTTCATTATTCCACATATTCAAAGCCTGAACAAATTTTAGTCATCTTACCCCATTAACCTTGATTAGATTTTCTAGAACAATTATTTTTTCTAGTGGAATTAAAAAATATTACTGAAAAGATAGATAAAAAGAAAAAAAAAAAATAAAAATGGCTCCACTTCCCCCAGAATTTTATCAATTACTTGCGATTCTATTCTTTATTGTAATTATTTTCGCTTATACTTTGATTTCTGCAGATTCTATGACTTCAATTCTAGCTTTTTCTCTATATCTATTATTATTACTTCCTGTGCTCAATTTGCTAAATAAATTAAAGATTTTACTTTATGATAACCCTATACTAAGGTTAGTTTATAATTTGTCGTTCATTGTATTGGTTTTCGTTGGATTCGCCTTATTTATACAAACAATGTATTTGTTTTTCATGTCATGATTTTTTATAAAAAAAGGCTTATTTATTTTCAAAGATTTCTTTATTAAAAATTGAATTTATATTAGTGCTATTCGATGGTTTGGTATAATTCTAGAAAATTTATTTATTCCGTTATTGGAGTAATATTAGCATTCGTCCCGACGATTTTAACATGGCTTTTGTTCGGTCTTCATTGGTTACTTTCTTGGTTTATTTTTATAACACTTGTAACATTTATATTTTTCGGAATCGACAAAAAACGGGCAATAAACGAGGGAATTCGTATTCCAGAAGCTACCTTATTCTTTATGACTTTTATTTTGGGTACAATAGGAACCTTGGCAGGTATGGCTGTATTTAGGCATAAAATTTCAAAAGAGTCATTTAAAATTCGAATATCGTTAATTGTTGTTATTCAAGTAATTGTAATTATTCTAGTACTTTATTTGGAATTTATTTATTTTAAATAAAACTATCCTGGTGGTTTTACTCTGATACACATAATTATTTATCTTCTTATTCAGTCAAATGAAAAATCGATACGGAAATCTCCCTACGGTACTTTTCCTTGAAGATTTCGGCATAGGTTCATATAATAACTAAAAAAGAAAAAAAAAGAAAAACATAAAATCTAATATGAAAAATATAAGTGAAGCCTTATAAAAACCATTTTACACCTTAGTATTAAAGAAATTTAATTAATTTAAAACTAAAAAAATACTTAAAAGAAGAGGATTTTATATGGAAAAATGTGCAATAATAGGCGCTGGTAATGCTGGATATGCCTTAGCTGCTCATCTCAAATTACTTGGATGCAACGTAAGTCTTTATGATATTGTAGACTCTCAATTGGAAGGTGCCATAGAAAATGATAATACAATACTGCTGGAAGGAAACATCGATGTTATAGGTCCAGCAAAAATCGATTTAATTTCAAAAGATCTGGAAAAAACAGTAGAGGGGGCTGAGCTGATAATATGTGTTACACCGGCAAACACCCATAAATACGTTGCAAAAGACCTTGCAAAATACATAAAATCTGGTCAAATTATCTTGCTTCATCCTGGACGAACCGGTGGAGCGATTGAAGTCAAGAAGATAATAGAAGAAGAAAATGATAAAGCAGATATTGTTGTTGTAGAAGCCCAAACATTGCTATATGCCTGCAGAAAGGATGGATATAAAGTAAATGTGTTTGGAATTAAGGATAATGTCCCATGCGCTGGATTACCTAAAGAAAAAAGTTACTTATTTTTTGATTTGATTAAAGAATATCTCCCCCAATTCACCCCTACAGATAGTGTTTGGGACACATCTTTAGAGAACATAGGGATGTTATTTCACCCGACTCCTACTTTGATGAATCTTGGAAGAATGGAATCTAAAAAGAAATTTGAATATTATCATGAAGGTATCAGCCCATCTATTGCTCAACTGATCGAGAAATTGGATAAAGAAAGGCTCCAAGTGGCTAAGAAATTAGGTGCTAAGACAATTAGTGTCATAGAATGGCTAAAAAGAAGTTATGGTGCGACTGGGAGTAATCTTTTTGAGGCTCTACAAAATAATGATGCATATAAGGGAATTACGGCACCTGTTTTATCTTCTTTGGATGAGAAAAAAAAATTAAGATATGTTATTGAAGATGTTCCAACAGGACTCGTTCCAGTTTCCGAGTTAGGAAAAAA
>SDBS01001812.1_pt1 | contig 21551 bp, 21 predicted proteins | sample 2277091 | NCBI WGS metagenome assembly SDBS01 (sample SAMN10404972, study PRJNA504765) | marine sediment metagenome | isolation source: marine sediment core GS10_PC15, 163 cmbsf | place: Arctic Ocean: Southern Knipovich Ridge | collected 2010
CATGAATATATACATGAAGCTGTACGCCAGACCGATATAGAACGCGAGGCGCTGGATAAGGAGAAGACGGGCGTTTTCACCGGTGGCTATGCCATCAACCCCGTAAACGACGAGCCCATACCGGTCTGGATTGCAGACTATGTGCTCATGACCTACGGCACAGGTGCGATCATGGCCGTTCCGGCTCACGATCAGCGCGACTTCGAGTTCGCTCGCAAGTTCGATTTAGAAGTCCGACCGGTGATCCTTCCTGAGGGCGTGGACTCGTTGGATGGCGAGACGATGATAGAGGCAATTCCAGCATACGGTGCGATGATCAACTCCGGTCCGCTGACGGGAACGCTGGGGGATGAAGCTTTCGAAAAAACAAATGCCTACCTTGAGAAGAAGGGTTCCGGGGAATTCGCCATCAACTACCGTCTGCATGACTGGTTGATCTCACGTCAGCGTTATTGGGGCGCGCCGATCCCGATGGTCTATTGCCCCGAATGCGGCATCGTCCCGGTTCCAGAGGATCAGCTGCCAGTGCTGCTCCCCGATGATATCGAGTGGCGTCCGACGGGGGAGAGCCCATTGAAATTCCATCCGACTTGGAAATTCACAACGTGTCCCGAATGCGGCGAACCGGCCGAGCGCGAGACGGACACGATGGACACCTTCATGTGCTCATCTTGGTACCACTTGCGATACCTGAGCCCGCACTATGACGATGGTCCCTTCGATCCGAAGGAGTACAACTACTGGATGCCGGTGGATACCTATACAGGTGGTGCAGAGCATGCGACGATGCACCTACTCTATACACGCTTCTTCCAGAAAGTCTGCCGCGATTTGGACATCACGAAGGGTGATGAACCCATGCTCCAGCTGCGCAACCAGGGTCAAATCTTGGGCCCGGACGGGCAGCGGATGAGCAAGTCGCGCGGTAATGTTATCGACCCGGATGAGCAGATCCAAATCTACGGCGCAGACTCGGTCAGAGCTTACCTTATGTTCGGGTACCGATGGTCGGAAGGCGGTCTCTATAACGTCGAGAACATTCCTGGTGTCGTGCGCTGGCTGAACCGGGTCTGGAATCTCATATTGGAAGAGCACATGGCGCAACCTGTCGATGAAGATTCGGCTGCTATCCGATCACTACGTCGAAAAGTTCATCAGACTATCCGACAGGTTTCTCATGATCTGGAGAACTTTGAGTTCAACACCGTGATCTCGGCCTTGATGGAGTTGAGCAACGCCATCGTAACAGCGAAGGAGGATGGTCTGGCCGGGAGTGAAGCCTATCAAGAAGCCATCGAAACTTTGCTCCTCCTCATGGCGCCAAACACTCCCCACATCACTGAGGAGTTGTGGTCTCGCATTGGCAATGCCTACTCGATCCATAATCAGTCATGGCCCGAGTTCGACCCCGAGTTGGCGCGAGAGGACGAAATCACCCTGGTGGTTCAGGTAAACGGGAAAGTGCGTGATCGCATCACCGTTCCCGCGGACATCAGCGAGTCGGACGCGAAGGCTACTGCACTTGAGAGCGAGGCCGTCCAGCGGCATCTAGAGGGGAAAGAACCCCGTAAAGTTATCGTTGTTCCAGGCAGACTGGTAAATATCGTTGTTTAAGGGGCACGGCGTCGCCGTGCCCTTACAAGAAGGGGGAGATCGATGTCAACCACAGGACGCAGACAGCGTCGATCGATTCGTTTACTTATTTTGTCACCATCTGTTCCTATCGGAGGCAGCCTCTGTTTGGGGAGGTTATCGATGGTGAAGTCATCCCCAGCACTGTCGGAGAGATAGTTCGGGATGAATTGCTGAGGACGGAGGTTATCCGTAAAGAAATTACCATGGATGAGTACGTCATCATGCCCAATCATTTTCATGGGATCGTTGTCATAGAGGGACATTCTACAGGATCAGGACATGTAAGGGCGCATGGCCATGCGCCCTTACGACGATCACCCCGATCGCTTGGATCTCTTGTTGCTCGGTTTAAAGGTTCCGTTACGCGTCGGGTGAGAACAAAGAGAGTGGATCCAATATTCAAAGTGTGGCAGCGCAATTATTATGAACGCGTCGTACGAGATGACGATGAATTAAACCGGCTCCGTAGGTACATCGTTGAGAACCCCCTCTGCTGGTCTCAAGATCTGTATTATCCTCGCTGAGAGAATACATCCATGTCAGCTTTTCGCCCATTTTGCATCTCCATTACACAGAACGTACAATCACATGAAATACATCTAGGAGGATGTCTATGATGACGAAGCGCGTAATCGTGGCCGAGGATGCTCCCGCGGCGATTGGACCTTACTCTGCGGCAATTCGAAGTGGAGACCTTATATTCGCCTCCGGTTCGTTGGGCGTCGATGTCCAGACAGGGGAATTCGCACCGGGAGGGGTCGAAGCTGAGACCCGGCAGGCACTTGAGAACTTGAAGCGCGTATTGATCGCAGGCGGATCATCGCTGGATCAAGTGGTGAAGACGACGGTGTTCCTTCGGGATATGGGGGATTTCGCAAAAATGAATGCGGTTTATGCCGAATTCTTCCCCGTAAACCCGCCTGCCCGCTCCACGATTCAGGTCGCGGCCCTGCCAAAGAATGCTGCTATCGAAATTGAGGCCATTGCGCACCTACCTGCAGATGCATGATACGGGAAGTTGAGATCTTACGCGTCTGAGAAGATACGTGAGATCCCACACTGCCCGTACAATCAGGGCTGTACCAGAGTAAGCGTGTTGGCTCCTGTGTGATGTGTCACGAATTTTCGATGGTTACATTCATATTGAATGGACCGAGGATGATCCTATGACCGGGGAATTAATTCTCATTGTCGATGATGAGATCAACATCATCGATCTGGCACGCCTTTACCTTGAGCGCGAGGGATATAAAACGGAAGCTGCTATGGATGGGACCGAAGCGTTGAGGTTAACTGCGGAACTTGGCCCCTCTCTCATTATCCTCGATATCATGCTTCCTGGTGTGGATGGATTTGAGGTTTGCCGAAGAGTGCGCACGAACTCTGATGTTCCCATCATCATGCTCACTGCTAGAGACGAGGATATCGACAAGATTGTCGGATTAGAGCTTGGTGCGGATGATTACCTGACCAAGCCTTTCAACCCTCGAGAATTGGTTGCACGGGTGAAAGCCATCCTGCGCCGAGTCGATGCCCCGCCGCGTGTGGATGATCGACCCATTCATATCGGTGATGTAACGATTGACCCTGCAAGGAGGGAGGTCACCGTTAGGGACCGCGGGGTGGAAATGCGGATGAAAGAATTTGATCTGCTGTTCGCGCTCGCAGACAACAAGGGGATCGTCCTGAGCCGCGAGCAGCTTTTGAATATCGTGTGGGGTTATGATTTTTATGGCCAAACCCGGACTGTTGATGTTCATATCGCGCAGATACGTAAACGTCTGTCCGAGAGTGAAACCGTTGAAATCGAAACTGTAACAGGTGTTGGCTATAAACTTGTGGTTCAATCGTGATGTTTGCATCGCTCCGATCGCGCTTGTTTTTCACTTATCTCTTCATCAGCGGACTAGTTCTGGGGATCGTGGGCGTAAGTCTACTGGTGTTCATACTCCGGAACCCAGTTGTGGAGGGGTTGACCTATCGCCGCCTGGAGGCTGGTTTTAATCTCTTGCCCCGTCGTGAAAACGCCCAGCTCGCTCGACTATCGCCGGATGATGCAGGCCGGATCCTGGAGCGGTTGGACAATCTATCGGGCGTAAGGATCGTTCTGCTCTCAGACGAAGGTCGTGTTGTTGCAGACAGTCGTCCAGAAACACCGATTTTCCCCGATGCCGTTGCACAGGAAATTATTAGTATTGGGGAGAGATCCCAATCCCGCTATCGTGATGAATCTGGAAGTTGGTGGCTTTATGAAGCTCGCCCAATTGGGCAGGGACATCATCTGGTTTACATCGCCCCAAGACCGTCAGTGCGGAGCGTCGCCCTTTGGGGAGATGACTTGCTCAAACCATTGCTGCAAGCGGCAGGGATTGCGCTCATCCTTGCGATCATCCTCTCCTGGCTGATGGCCCGCTGGGTCTCAGCTCCCCTCAACCAAATAGCCGAAGCATCACAGGCGGTTGCCTCGGGCAGGTACGATCTCGAGCTCCAGCCTGGTGGACCTCGCGAGGTTGTGAGTCTCGCCCAAGCATTTAATGAGATGGTGAGGCAGGTTGAGGCCTCCCAGAGGGCTCAACATGACTTTATCGCCAATGTATCGCACGACCTAAAGACTCCGCTCACCTCCATCCAGGGTTTTGCGGGGGCGATATTGGATGGGACGGCGGAGGATGTCGCCGCACAGCGACATGCCGCCCAGGTCATTTATGCTGAAACCGACCGACTGAGCCGGATGGTGGATGAGCTTTTAGAACTAGCACGCTTCGATGCTGGGCAGATTGCCTTCAAACGTGAGCGTGTCCTTATTACAGCGCTTCTTGAGACTGTCGTCGAGCGTCAAGCAATACGCGCGGAAGAGGTGGGTGTCCTGGTTACGACATCCATTCCCGTCCTTCCGGATCTGGTTGGTGACGGAGACCGGTTGGCGCAGGTGTTCACAAACCTGCTGGATAATGCCATCAAGCACACACCGGAGAGCGGCAGGGTCAAGTTGTGGGCGGAGTTAGATGGGGGCTGGATTTCGATCCATGTGGATGATTCAGGTCCTGGTATCCCTGCGGAAGAACTTTCACGCATCTTCGAGCGGTTTTACCAGGTGGATAAGGCAAGAACTGGAGGATCCAGTCGCGGCGTTGGTCTAGGGCTGGCAATTTCACGCGAGATCGTGCGCGGTCATGATGGGCGCATTGTTGCGCAAAGCACAGAAGGGGTGGGCAGCCGCTTCACCGTCCAACTGCCGATTGTTAGGCCCGATGACAAAACGCTAGCAATCAACCAACCCGTGTAAACATTCGATATAATAGGTGATCTGCCGGAGGTTTACATCCATATGGAAAAAAGTTCTAACGCGAAGTGGATCATCCTTGCGATAGTAGGGACGCTTTCCCTTTGTCTTATCGTGGTATGCGCCACGGTAGTTTTAGTCCGTTGGTCCATCAATCAAGTCATGGCGCAATCACCCACGAGTGAAGCAATTCTTGAAGTCGTGGCCACGCCAACGATGTTCATGCCTAACGAGGAGATCCCATCGGACATGGTTCTCGCGTTTGATACGAAGGAACTATTAAACCGAACTATCGTACCCGAGAATGACCGCATTGAATTGAGTGAGCGCCTCAGAGGGATATCCAACATACCCCGCATCCTGGCAGAAGAAGCGGATCCCATCCCGGTTGGAACGATCGAAACTTTTTGGGTAGGCGATGTTGACACGATTGAACACAGCCAGATCAAGGCCGAGTTGGTCTATGCAGGGGAATACGTCTATTTCTGGATCGAATCAGGCGTGGACTACGACCTTGATGAAGTGAGTGATCTTGTCGATGATTTTGAAGCACGTGCCTATCCGATAAATCGACAATTCTTTGGAAATGAATGGTCGCCGGGGATTGATGGTGACGAGCATTTGTATATTCTCTACACTCGAGGAATGGGTAGCGCCGTCGCCGGATATTACTCCTCTGCGGATGAACTCTCCCCCCTAGCCAATGAGTACTCCAACGGGCACGAGATGTTTTATCTAAGCGCAGACAATATTGAACTGTGGGATGAATACACGTACGGAGTCCTGGCACACGAATTCCAGCACATGATCCATTGGTCACGGGATCGGAATGAGGAATCCTGGATGAATGAGGGCTTCTCGGAACTGGCTGCTCATCTGAGCGGCTTCGACGTCGGAGGCTGGGATTATGTTTACGCTTCAGATCCTGATATCCCGCTTACGTATTGGCCAACGAATGGGGGTCCTCATTATGGTCAAGCGTTCCTCTTCATGACGTATTTCCTCGATCGCTTTGGGGAGGAAGCGACCAAGGCTGTCGTTGCTAACCCAACAAACGGGCTTGCCTCCCTCGATCAAACGCTTCTAGAATTGGGCGAGCAAGACCCGATAAGTGGCGCCATCGGAGCCGATGATGTGTACCGCGATTGGGCTCTGGCGATGCTGCTCCAGGATCCCTCCCAGGCGGATGGCAAATTTGGGTACCAGTCCTATTCTCCGCCTGTCGTGACGTACGCTGATGAATTCAGCGAGTGTAACCTCGAGCCGCAGAGCCGGGATGTCAATCAATATGGCGTGGATTACATCCAATTAGATTGCAGGGGTGATTTCACGCTGCAGTTCGACGGTGCGGTGACAGTTCCTGTACTCCCGGATGAACCGTACTCTGGAGCGTTCAGCTTCTGGTCCAACCGAGGTGACGAATCTGATATGGCGCTAACCCGGTCCTTCGATTTCCGGGATGTGGAAACCCCGATAGAAATATCCTACTGGGTTTGGTACGACATCGAAGAGGGTTGGGATTACTTGTATTTAGAAGCCTCTACGGATGGCGGGGAGACGTGGAAGATCCTCGAAACCCCGTCGGGAAGCAATCAAGATCTCTCCGGCAACTCTTACGGATGGGCATATAGCGGCATGAGCGGCGGAGGTGTCCAACCCACATGGATTCAGGAGCGGGTAGATCTCACGGAGTTCAGAGGAGGAGAAGTCTTGCTTCGATTTGAATACATCACAGACGCGGCCGTCAATGGTGACGGTCTACTGCTCGATGATGTCCGCGTCGATGTTATCGAATATGCAGAGGATTTCGAAGCCGATGACGGTGGCTGGAAAGCAGATGGCTTCGTGCGTCTTTACAACCGAATTCCACAAACTTATCAACTTGTGCTTGTCGAGCACGGGGACACAACTCGGATCACAGAAATCTCCCTAGACGAACTTCAGCATGCTGACATCCCCATTCGTCTGGATGAGGAGTTTGATCAGGCGACGTTGGTTGTGATCGGAACGGCGAGACACACCTGGCAACCCGCACCTTACGTCATATCGATTGGACCATAGGATTAATCGGGCATCTGGTTTAGCTGTGTAAAAAGATGCACCTAACCGTGGATGAAGGCCTTATCATCTTTGGTATGCAAAGAGGCATGGTCGACGACCATGCCTCTATTTCTTAACCTACTGCAAAATCAGCAGGTTATTTTTTCTCGGATGGTGTCTTCCGAAGATTAGCGAGTTCGGCTTCGAGCTGTGCGACTCTCATTTCGTAAGCTTCCAGCACATCCTGACGAACGGCATCGGCACGCTCAGCGGCCTGAGTTCGAAGTTCTTCGCCAGACATAGGTGCGAAGAGTAACGCGGCGATAGAGCCGACCATCGCACCCATTAATATCCCAACCATAAAATTTCCAAAGCGGCGCATGGAACACCTCCTAGTTTCCTAACATTATCTCATAGTTATGACCTGATACCAAGATGTTAATTCTCCCCCCGAGCATCCCGGTTTATTTTGGGATGATGGGGAGGCTGTTGAGCCCTCGTTCCATGGCGGATGTTGGGCGTGCATAGGCAACTGGTCCATTTTTTCCCTCCCCTCCACCCTCCTCCCAGCGGGATAGGCTGCTTTCACACACCCGGCATTGGCGTTGGCTAGAGGATGGAAATCCCTTGAGGAGGTTGATCGCACCAACCGTTAGCTGTTGGCAAGGGCGTCGTCGCGAGGCTTCCCCCTACTCCGATTACGCCCGACATCACGCGGGAACGGGTGCAGCAAATCGAGATTAGTATCCCGGATAATTGGAGTATCCGGGATACTTTTTCTGAACGCGATGCAGAAGTCAGCAGAGGCCGAAATGGTCGATGGCGAAACGACCATACGTTGCGAGCTGGGAACACTGTTTATCGGGCGAAGGGCCGAACGTCAAGCGTGATGAGTGATTTGAGCAGGGCGAGGGTCGAGCATGGTAGGTTGACTTCCTCATGTCCTGATTACAGTGTAAACATCCCCCAAAATCGGTGTGTTAAATCCCCTCTCCCTAAAACAAGAGAAAGGGTAGGATGAGGCTGGATATCCTAGATCGCGTGTAAAAAAAATAGTGCCTCACAATTGAGGTAGGGATTTGGATAACGCTATCTGCAAACATGTGTTATACATGGGGTTGCGTTATGTGCAACTAGACATCCGGGAGGGCTTGATGCCGAACGTCACGATCGAATACTGCGCAGTTTGACACTACACTGATAAAGCCATCGGTGCGATGGCTGAAGTATTGAAAGAGCATGAATATAAGGTCAATTCCGTGCAGCTTATACCCTCAGATGGAGGCAAGTTTGAGGTAATGGTCGACGACAAACTCGTCTACTCGAAACTACAAACTGGCCGCCACGTTGAGCCTGGTGAAGTTGGGAAGCTGGTCGGATCCGCCCTGTAGGTCATCGGATCCTACGAATTCTGGGCACCCTGAATTGTCACAGCTAATTGTGATTTCTTGAAAGGCTATCTTCGATGAGAGCGGTGTTGCAACGAGTCCGCCGCGGGCGTGTGCTTGTGGATGAAGCCGTAGTCGCGGAAATTGGCCGCGGGATCGTCATCCTGCTTGGAGTTGGCAGGGAGGATACCGAGAAAGAGGCGGCATGGTTAGCGACGAAATGTTCGACACTGCGGATATTTGAGGATACAGAAGGAAAAACGAACCTCTCCGTGCAAGAAGTGGGAGGGGGGATCCTCGTGGTCTCACAATTCACATTATACGCCGATACCCGGAAGGGACGTCGTCCCAGTTTTATCAACGCTGGCCCCCCTGAACTCGCTGAACCCCTCGTGGATGCATTCGCACAACACCTTGCAACCTTAGGCATACGAGTGGAGAGGGGCGTTTTCGGGGCACATATGGTGGTGGACATGGAAAATGATGGCCCGGTGACCATCCTCCTGGAAAGAGAACCCGTGTAAGACCCTCACGTTCATCATGTTAGAGTTCAATTCATCCCAATTAATAGGAACTGCACCCGGCGCGTATTGCAGCATAGCTCGACCATGAATGGTCGGCTTCATTGCTTATGCCCGCAGGGCCGCCCTTTGGGCTGAGCTTCCGGGTACGAAGCACCCTTTTACTTTGAGCCCGGAGGTTCAGCTTCGGGTGAAGAACCGTCGTGTCATAACGAACCAAGGTTCTCACCCCGGAACGAAGCAACCTCAATATCAGTTTCCCGGAGACCACGGCGCAAATTACCACATTGCTTGACCATGAATAGCCGGCTTTTGCACGCGCACATCGCTCTCGCATAACAGGATTGAGCCCTCACGTCTATTCAAAAGTTGAAAGCACTGAATCAATGTAAACGCCGTAAGCCCCGGTTGAAAACTTTGCCTACGAGGATCCGACCCAAAGATCCCCTTCATCCAGGCACAGGAATATAGATACGCTCCACGAGCAGTTTCCATGCTTATGATCCTGTCATGCTGAATTGCGGGTGCGCAATGTCAGTCACTCGTCGAGGGGGGTGGTACCACTGCGGTATAATCCGTTTGATTAAGTGTAAGAGAGATAGTGACACAAGTCTTAAGGAGGCTTGCATGAATGTCGAAGTAATCTTTTCAATGCTGGCAACATTCGCCTGGTTGGCTGTCCTTATCGTGATTGTGGTCGTCATCGTGAGAGCGGGACGAGGTGTAGCGACCAAAGGCGCCACCTGGTACATCCTAGGATTGGCTGCGGTAGCGCTGATTCTTACCGTGGTTAGCGCCGGGATGGTCTTCGTCCAGCCCACAGAAAGAGGGGTGGTCATATCGGCGCTCGATGAGGGTGTACGGGATGAGGAGCTCGAACCTGGGCTTCACTGGATCGTGCCGTTCCTCGAAAATGCAATCATGTATCCGATTTCGCGACAGACCTATACGATGTCGATCGCTCGTTCGGAAGGGGCTATCATAGGGGATGACTCGGTTGAAGCGAGGACCTCGGATGGTCAGATCGTGAAAATCGACGCTTCCGTCATTTTCTCGATCGACCCGGATCGGACCGTCCAGCAGCACATAAAATGGGACGGGGCGTATATCGATAACCTCGTTCGCCCAGTAGCACGGGGCGTCATTCGGGATGCAGTATCCCAGTTTGGGATAGAAGAAGTCGTCAGCACGAAGCGCTTTGAGCTTCAAGGATTGATGTTTGATGGTATGGAAACCGTCTTGAACGAGGGTGGCTTCAACCTCGCCGATTTCGTGCTTCGCAACATTGCCTTCTCGGAGGAGTACGCGGATTCGGTGGAACAGAAACAGATTGCCGAACAGCAAGCCCAGCAAGCCTCGAACATCGTCCAGCAACGAGGGTTTGAGGCTGAACAGGCGAGGCAGGTCGCTCAGGGTATCGCGGATTCGAATGTGATCGAAGCAGAAGGCAGCGCCAAAGCGGTTATCATCGAAGCCGAAGCAGAAGCGAGGGCGCTTGAGTTAATCGCTGCAGCACTTCGCTTGAACCCGGATCTACTCACTTTCGAGTACATCAAGAAGCTCTCAGCGGGTATCCAGGTCATGCTGGTTCCGAACGACAATCCATATCTGTTGCCGCTCCCCTCGCTTGAACTTGGTGGCACCCTACCATAACGGTTCGATAAGAAGCACATTTCAACACTTGCAGACTCCCGTGACCTATCGGTCACGGGAGTTCTGTTATAAGGTCACTTCGATGATGAACGATAGGTTGTTCAGTAAATCAAAATAAGGATTGGTTATGTAGAGACGTAGCATGCTGCGTCTCTACAGTTGGTGAGAGTGCATTTTTATCTCAACGAAATTCTGAGCTGGACAAGGGTGTCAACCCAACCGCACAGCCAAGAAAGGAACCAGCATCTCTTCGGCCGAAAGACCACCATGCCGTCCAAGGAGAGGGTTTTCCTTGTCTGACCACCAGAGGTAGCTGTCATTATGACTGATGAGCGAACGGTCGCCAAGACGGCTCGGAGTCGTTCCTGCTGGTTTCCCAGGACCGTAAAGCCCTTTTTCAAGGAGGTCGCTTGAAGGAGCGCATGTGAAGTCGCCAGGCCAGGTACGCTGGAAGTACTCTTCCACCGCGTCCACCTGACCCGGGCGTGGGTAGATGTATGCGAGGCGATTTTCTCCGGTGGGGAGGATTTGCAATCGCTCGATCAGCTCAGGGTGATTCCTTAACTCATAATGTGGATCTTTCTTAGTAAGTAATTGGCCATGATCTGCAAGCAGGATGAATACCGTTCGACGACGTGTTTCTACCGAGAGTCGTTCGATGAATTCTTTGAGAAGCACATCGATGAATGCGCAAAATTCGGCTTCGGCCTGCTCGGAATCTGGCCCATAACGGTGGGAGGTGTTATCCACACCGCCATAGTATGTCCAGATCAGTCTGGGTTTCTCAAGCGGTTGTTCAGCCAGATGTCGGACCCCCACCCAAAGATCTGGAACACCACCGAAGGTGTGCACGGAAACATCGGGATAATGCATCTGAGATAATCCCGAGCCGCTGATTGTGTAGTGGAGGAAGGCGTGTACATCGACGCCGGCTTCCCTCAACCGTGGACCGATCGTCGGAACGGGGAGGAACCGTGTTGGATCGAGCCCAGCTTTATAGAGCAATCCCCCATGCCCGTGAAAAGCTGCCGGTTCATGCGTGATCATATTTGCCACGAGCCCAAACTCTCGCAGGAATATTTCGTATCCTAGCACCCCATGCTCTGCTGGGCTGCGACCGGTCCAGAGAGTCGTCAGGGCTGCACTGGTCGTGGAGGGTACGATGGAAGTTAGGGCAGCGAAAATTCCTTCCGAGATAAGTGGTCCCAGACCATCTGAGCCTCCATTAACCCACCTCTGAAATCGATGCAGCGCGACGGCGTCCACAAGTGTCACGACGATCTGCTCTGCCCCGTCAATCAGATCGTCGAGCGCGGGGATATCCATGGGCGGATGTGGCAAAGACCCTGCTCCGAACCATCTGCACAGACTCGAGGGAAAATTTAAAATAGACAAACCATCATAGGCTGGATGGATTGAATCGGGACCCAATTCAAGTTCATCGATGCGATGATTTTGAATCTTCGCGAGAAGCGCGTCGGTAAGATCTGCCATTGATTGAGTCCCCTGGTCATCTCTCTCAACACGTCGACTGTAAACATGTTGACTAGCCGTCGGTCAAGCGTTGACCGTTAATTCCTACCCGCTCTTCCTCACCAAGGATATTCTCTTCCCGGTAGTGGCAGCCGCGACTTATTGAGTTACGCCTTGCGGCCCGGGTGATAATCAATCCGACCAGGACGCTATTGCGTAATCCAATTAATCCGTCCGTGAGGCGCGTCTTGCGGTAGAAATCCTCAATTTCCAACCATAGATGGCGAAGCTCTCGGATAGCACGGTTAAGACGGTACTCACTGCGGATGATCCCGACATAATGCCACATCAGGTTACGGATGGACTGCATGTCGCCCTGAACGAGAGAAGGGTCAGCATCGTAGATCAACTTATCTTCATCCCAGGGAGGGGCCTCGCCTTCATTCAGGGGTGCCAGCCTCGACCTCTGCCGAATGTCCTGCGCGGCTCGATCGCCCCAAACCAACCCTTCCAATAAAGAGGTGCTCGCGAGACGGTTTGCTCCATGGACGCCCGTACAGGAGACTTCACCCACCGCATAAAGACGAGGTATGGATGTACGTCCCCATAGATCGACCAACACGCCCCCACAGAAATAATGCGCCGCTGGTAAGACAGGAATAGGCTGCTTGGTGATGTCAATGTTGTATTCCAAGCAGCGTTCATAGATATGCGGAAATCGTTGGCGAATCGCTCCAGGTTCCCCGTTCGAAGCGATATCCAGTAAAACGTAGGGGTAATCATTCTCGAGCATTTGCCAGTAAATTGCTCGCGAAACCACATCTCTAGACGCTAAATCCTTCCACTCCGGGTCGTAGCGCCCCATGAATGGCTTGCCATCCGGCGTCAGCAGCACACCGCCTTCACCACGGACTGCCTCGCTGATTAAGAATTTAGTTACCCCAGGCATATGGAGTGTGGTCGGGTGAAATTGGATATATTCGGTATTGGCGACCCGGGCTCCAGCGCGGTAAGCCATGGCCAATCCATCACCACGGGCATTAGACGGATTACTGGTGTGTAAGAATATCTGACCCAGCCCCCCTGTAGCCAGAATGGTATTACCTGCCATGATGCGATGAACGGCTTTGGATTCCTGGTTGAAGACGTAGGCACCGTGGCAAGTGATCGATTGATAAACTGCCAAGTGGTCTATGCTATGGTGAGGAAAGGTGATCAGATCCACCGCGGTATGACGCAGAAGGAAGGTTATATTGGGCTGGTTAGTGACCTTCTGGATGAGGGCTTTCATAACCGCCCTACCTACATAGTCACCGACGTGAAGGATGCGGCGACGTGAATGCGCCCCCTCGAGACCAAATGCGAAAACCCCCGAGGGATCTCGGTCAAAATCTAAACCGAGGCCATCAATGAGGATTTCGTTGATTAAAGGTGAACCTTCCTCGGCTAATAACTGCACTGCGGGAAGGTAGGACAATCCCGCACCCGCGTTCAAGATATCATCGACTAAGAGCTCTTTGGAGTCCTCCTCGCCGCGGCCAACGATACCACCTTGTGCGTAGGTAGAACTCGACTCGTTTGGACGGGTCGTATTTGCGATAAGGGTGATTTGCCGCTCACGGTCAGCGGAAAGACGTAGGGCTGCGGTCGCACCGGCAATTCCAGATCCAATGATCAGAGTATCCGTTTGCATGTTTTTCTCTATCCTATGGCAATCATCCGCTCAACTGCACGGGCAGCGCGCACCCGGATTTCTTCTGGCACGAGAATCTCGAATTGGTTTTTCTGCAACGCCTTCAGCGTGTCCTCCAAGGTGATCTGATTCATATGGGGGCAACGTACGCTACATAAGCGCAGCATTTCCTTATCCGGATTAGCCGCGGCGATATTATCGCCCATCGCGCATTCTGTGAGCAGCAGATAGTGAGGGGCATTACTTTCTTGCACATATTGGATTAAGGCGCTAGTGCCGCCTGAGAAATTTGAAGCTTCGACGACCTCCGGGCTACATTCCGGGTGGGCAAGGATGACGACATCGGGGAACTGAGCCCGCACATCCTGAATATCCTGCACCATGAATTTCTCATGCACCTCACAACGACCCTTCCAACCGATGAACTGGACCTCCATTTCGGTGGTATCGATATCTGTTTCTTCGTTTAATGTTGGGAAAATGATATGTTTGCCCGTTTCACGAGCCACGTTGCGGGCAAGGTATTCGTCGGGAAGGAAGATCACGGTTTCCGTTCCGAGCGATTCCACCACCGCCGCGGCGTTACTAGAGGTGCAGCAGATGTCACTCTCAGCTTTGACATCAGCATAGGTATTGACATAGGTCACAACCGGAACATCTGGAAACCGGGCTCTCAATTGCCGCACATCTTCCGCAGTGATGCTATCAGCCAGAGAACATCCAGCTTTTTCGGAGGGAAGCAGTACCATTCGTGCAGGGTTAAGGATTTTAGCTGTTTCTGCCATGAAGCGTACGCCACAAAAGACGATGATATCCTTATCAGTTTCTGCGGCTTTTCGACTGAGGAACAGTGAATCGCCCTTGAAATCCGGGATGGTATGGAAAAGCGCCGGTTCCATGTAGTTGTGACCCAGAATAACTGCATTCCTGGTCTTTTTGATACGGTTGATTTTATATACCAGTTCTGCTTTATATCGAAGCTCAACATCGGGTACTACGTTGCTAAGCTTGGCTTTCATTTCCCTGTATACAGTTTCCACAGACATCATGAAACTCCTGAGATATTGTTTGTAATCACCTTAAGTTTGGTTTACGTGCATGCTGATATCTAGTACTGGGGCGGAATGCGTGAGCGAGCCCACAGAGATATAGTCCACACCGGTCTCAGCAATTTTTTTAACTGTTGCGAGATTTACGTTCCCCGATGCTTCCAAGGGCACACTTCCACGGGTTAAGGAAACGGCTCGGCGCATCATATCGAGATCCATATTGTCCAGCATGATACGGGTTGGATGAAGTGAGAGCGCTGTTTCAAGTTCTGTTAATGTCCTGACCTCGACCTCGATAGGGTACTGATCGCCATAGCGCTGCCTAACACGCCCCACCGCGGCGTCAATACCATCAGCACTATCAATGTGATTGTTTTTGATAAGGACCATATCGTAAAGTCCCATTCGGTGGTTTTCACCACCTCCCATACGGACAGCGTACTTATCAAGGAGACGGTAGCCTGGAACGGTTTTCCGGGTATCCAGAATAATGGTTCCGATATTTGCGACGGCATCCACGAATTTACGAGTTAGGGTGGCGATGCCTGATAAGCGTCCTAGGAAGTTCAGCGCTGTACGCTCTGCTGTCAGGAGCGCTGGGCCATGCCCCTCTACCCTTGCCAGCACCTGATTTCGTTCCGTTTGGACACCTTCAGCAACGTCCTGCTGGAACTCACAATTCGGATCGATGAACGTAAAGACCGCTTCTGCTATTGGCAATCCGCATATCACCCCCGGCTCTTTCGTAAGGATATTTCCGATCAAGCGACCATCGTGCGGAATCGTTGCCGCGCTCGTAATGTCGTTCAAATATGGCGGCTTGCCCAATTCTCCAAACCCATCGGGAGTGAGGTCTTCCGCTATGCTGATTTCGATCAGGGTCAGAACTGTCGCATGCTGCAGGCTTTCTGGCAGCACTTCTCTGCAATTCTCGATGCCTGAAGTCAGATTAAATTCATCTTGAGATTTCATTTCATTACCCAATCCAACCTCGCTTCTACTGCAAGTATAAGTCAAGAGAACTCAAACTTGTGAAATTCGACGAAACCATCCACCTGGCTTCAATCGCTTGGGACTACAAGGGATGACTGCTTTAAGAAAACCTGGATCAACTTTTGTTTGAAGCGTGGGGATGGACATATCATCTCTGAGTCTCTCGAAAATAACGAGAGAGTATTCTCGCTTTGAGACGGAGAGTCAACTTGCTGTTAATTGCGCTCCCTCATTTTCAGTGCCTGTTTCTCATCTTCTGAGAGGAAGGCAATTACGAGTGAATTTCGTTGAGCCTGTCGAATCTGTTCCAAAGATAAACCTGCAGCCGGAGCGGCAATCTCGTACTCATGATGCAGGTCAATGGCACTGATCGATGGATCATCGGTATTGATCGTGGCCAGTAAATTCTGCTCGAGGAAATTTCTTAAGGGATGATTGGCATAGTCGGGCACGCCGCTCGTTTGAACGTTGCTCGTGATGTTGGCTTCGATCCCAATCGCGTGCTCACCCATGTAATCGAGCAGCGCTTGATCTTTCATCGCACGCGTAGCATGGCCGATGCGCGTAGCGCCCAGGATGTTGATGGCGCCCCAAACGCTCTCGGGGCCTGCTGCCTCACCCGCATGAATGGTGATGTCCCAACCCGCTTCCCTCCCACGTTTGAAGTGTTCACTAAAAAGATCTGGGGGATAATTTACCTCGTCTCCCGCAAGATCCAGCGCAACAAAAAATTCCGCATGACGGAGAAGCGCTTCCAACTCAATCCAGGTGGTTTCAGGTCCGTAAGTTCTACTGAGGATTCCGATCAAATTAACCTTGACCCCGAAATCACGACGCCCAGCCTGGATTCCATCTTGAATGGCCTCGATGACGCCAACGGGATCCAGCCCATGTCTCTCCGCCATAAACCAGGGGCTGAAACGCAGTTCGATGTAATCAATATGCTCATTGAGAGCATCCTCTACATTTTCATAAGCGATTCTGCGGCAGGCATCATAATCCACCATTATTTCAGTAAGCCACCGGAATTTTTCTATGAACGCCATCACGCTGATCTGCGGTTTTGAGACCTGGACGTAGGGCATCAGCCCTTCAGCATCATCTGCTGGGAGTTCGATGTTGTGTTCGCGGCCCAATTCCAGGACGGTAGTGAGCCGTACGTTCCCATCCAGATGGCGGTGGAGATCGATGATGGGAATCGTGGGGTCGCTCTTCATACTCGCTGTTCCTTATCCGCTCAATCTGTTTACACGCATGCCCACAGGTTATACCAGAAATTCATACGCCGAAAGCAGAACTGTTTATTGGAAGATCACACCCATGATGATTAGATAGATTGAAGATCAGGACGTGTTGCCTAGTCGATGCTGTCGCAGCATATCGCGGAATTTTGGGGTTAACTCTGCTATAACCGGAGAGGGTTCCTTAGGCTGCCAAGACTGTATGGCATCCTCAATTGATTCATCCCAACTTTCCCCTGAATGAACGGTCCTGCCAGGTTCGGGTGCTTCTGCCAGCACGTTAAGCGCTTCCAGGATCACACGCTTCTGTTGAGAGACATTATGGGGTGCACCCAGCGTGTGACCGAAGGGAAACTCCACGGCAAGCGTTCGTGGAACGCCAACATTTTCCGACCAATAGGGCATCATGGTGACAAGTACCGTCGAGAGGTTTGCGGCTTCCAATGTGCGTGCCAGCACGGGCACATTGATGGCACAGTCGGGTCAGGTTGGTGTGAGCAGCACACAGTGGACGCCTTGCTCATGGAACGCGTCAGCCACCTGGGGTGCATACTTTTCTTCCCACAGTGTGGTGTTTGGAGGGAAGCCTTGATACCCCATGAAAGAGTAGCCCCACTCGGCGAGTCCACCAATCGTGCCCTCATCGACGAGTTCTTGAAAGCGACCCACTGGCAGCAATATATTCACATCCTTCAGCACATCGTCTGTATTGACATGAAGATGGCTGACGCCGAGCTGGTCCTGTCGAATGCCAGTGGGAATGCGGCGGAAGCTGGGATCGCCCCAGGTTGGTTCGGTTCGCTCACGCTCGAGATCGAAGGGTTGATCGACTCCGAGTTGATACAAACCCGCGGAAGTCACCAATCCAAATTTACACGCTTGAATCGGTCGCTCAAGCGGAGTCCATGGGATCGGATAGTTAGGTTCCCGCTCCGTCATTTGATAGAACTTTCCAATGATGCGTGGGAGGAACTTGAAGCTGTCGACTGTCATGTCGATCTCCATGGTCTGTTGTGTACTTGCCAGCTCAAATCTTGCTTTTAAGATGTGCCTGTAGCTCGTAGACCGAGACGTTTTGCTCTAAACGGAACGATTGCGTACATAACTAAGTGCAAGACATGTCACAGAAGGGTTGTCGCTTAATACGGCATCAACCCCCAGCCGTAAATAGATGCCCAACCTGGCCTCAGGTGTTGGGTCCAGAGGGCACACCAGTTGACCAAACCTGTGAGCTCGCCGCACATAAAAGGGGTTTAAGAGCAATAGGATCCAAAATGGACCAAGCATTTCCACCCCCGTACGCGGCCATGGATCCTTAAGCGTAATCCATCCTTGTGCGAGGTTTGGCGAGGCGGTTCTCACGGCTTTAAGTCGTTCGAAGCTGAACGAGAGGATGATCGATCGTTGAGATACCCCCAGGTGATCGAGCTGCCGAGCAAGGCGAACCGCAATATCCGCACCCAAAAAAATGTCCGATTTCAACTCAAGGGCAAGACCAGTATCCTGGGGAATGAGGTTCGCAAACTCCTCCAGGGTAGGCACGGGTTCGGGTTTGAGATCGGGTTGCAGGTTGGCAGCATTATGCATGCGCAGATCACTGAGTGTCATCTCGGCCACGAGTCCGTGACCGTCGGTCGTTCGATCGACCTTGTCGTCGTGGATGCATACAAAGTGACCATCCGAGGTCATATGTAGATCGGTCTCGATGATGTCCGCACCATCGTCTACGGCCTGACGAAAGGCAGAAATTGTGTTCTCGGGAAATTTAACCTGATTGCCACGGTGCGCCATGACGTATGGTTTCGTTTTTCCGGGGAGCGACAATTGGACAGCCATGCTTCAGGTCCTGGGATTAGCGCACATCGTCGAAATCCAGATCCCGCGCTACCGCACGCGCCATACGCCAATCGGTGTGGGTGACAGGTATGGGTTCGATTTTTTCATCGGAACGCCGCTTCATCGTAAACGCGCCCTCCGGGCAGGCGATGACACACAATCCACAGCCCACGCACCTGTTCTCATTGATCGAGGGCACGATCTCATACGTGAGCGCCTCGAATTGACACACATCCGCACAAAGATCGCAGCTGAAGCAGAGCTCCCGGTCGAATACCGTCACAAATGGTGAGCGGGCGACGACATTCGCGATTCCGAACTCAGCTATCCCTCGAAGAATTCCACAAGAGCAGGTACAGCAATTGCAGATATACCAGTGTCCCTCCTGGCTGTTGCTCACCGAGTGCACCAGTCCGGCGTCGGCCGCCTTTTTCAGGGTGGCATGCGCGCCATCCTTGTCCAGTTTCTGGATGGCCGTGCTGTTGTCGAATACGCCGGGGACCTCACTCAAGACCATGCAGACATCCTTCGGATGTTCACATGGGTCTCCAATTAACTCCTTTTGGGTCCGGCAGATACAATCGATGACTCCCCAGGATTGTGACTGCTCCACGATCTCAGATGCGTTTTCATAAGGTCGCACATCGATATCTATCGGCACGCTTTCCTGAACCGGAATAACACGGTGAAAAGAAGGTTTCACGCTGAGCATGTCACCAAAGGACTGCTGGTAATAGGCTTCGAACAACTCAGCCAGCTCTTCATCAATCGTCCCAGCCTGATATTCGTATATTCCCACGACAAAGGGCATGAGGCTGTATCCCAGGCCGTCGTCCGTTCGACCTGCAGTGATGAGACCTCGCTTGGCCATGCCCCGAAGCAGCATACGGACATTCTGCGGATCTCTATCCAGTCGGTCGGCGATTACGTCAGGAGTCTCCTTGGTCAGAGTGAGTTCTGCCGCCAGGTCAGCTTCTTCGGGCGTAAACAATTTTTCTAGTATGCGGAGTTCGGCGCCGTCCTCGGTTGCCGGGTAGCCACTGGGCAGATCATTCAGTCTGTGTGCCAGGTGCTCATAAGGATTGTTGTCCATGTCGTACCTCCGCCGCTTAGTCTTCAGTCGAGCATACCTACGGTAGCCATATATATCGCAAGTTCATCATAACCGTCGATGTCGAGAATGTGATCGAGTTCATCTTGATCGTAGGCGCCGATCGCACATGCACCCGCACCGATGGCCACGCACCCCAGATATAGGTTCTGGCACAGATGACCAGCATCCAGCGCAATAAGTTTAGGTGAGATGATCCCATATCGCCATTCTGTTCGATAGGGTACCGCCGTCCAGATGAAAGCGACCGCGCAATCTTGAACATATTGTTCATAACTGGCTGCATGGATCCGCTCCGGGAGATGCTCACCATGATCTGCCACGTATACAGCGTGTTCGAGAGGAAGATATCGGTAGAGACAGGGATCGAGTTCCTCGACACGCTGGACGAGGAGATAGGTCTCAAAGGGATGTCGCGCGCCGGCAGATGGAACGGTCCGCAACGAGGCGAAACCTCCACTGTAGGTTTTGCTGATGCCCTGAGTTGCCCAAAGTAGAAAGGAAATCTCCTCAAAGGAAAGCGGCTCGTCTGTGTAAACCCTCTCACTCCTCCGTGCTCGAATGACATCGAGCAGCGGCGTCTGGCCCACGCGAAAGTCACGAGGAGAAACGAGAGGGATGAGGCGGGCTCCCTCAGGGGCTGGTTTTTGTATGGGTGGAGGCGGAATGTTGCGCTTCTGATCGGTCTCAAAGGTCTGGAGCTCCTCCCATTGACCAGAACGGAGAAACCTACGCTCGTTCATACTCATATCCAGTTCCTCAAGTTATATGAACCCCGAATCGTCCATGTTCTCGCGTAAATCAGATTTCGATTTCCAGGGCTTCAACCTACTCATCAGGCAAGACAGCCATCATAAAAGCGCGGCAAAGAAGCGATCACATATTGCCGCGATGTGCTTATTTCGATTTACGGTAGAGGAGCTGCGGGATATCGTCTCCGCTATTCCTCATGGGCGACGAGATCTGTAAGGGTCATAATTTCGAACCCACGACTTGTGAGATCTGGCAAAATCGTGTGCAGGGTATCGATGGTCCGGTCGCCGCGTGCACCTCGATCATGAAGAATGATGATCGAACCAGGAGCGATCTGCCAGAGGATGTAGTGGGTGGAAAACCAGGAAGATGGAACTTGAGAATCGAATGGATAAATCGAGCCCAGAGCAGTACGGTAGCCATTCTTCTTGACGACATCGAGGATACTCTTCGTGAACCAACCTGATCCAGGTCGGAACCAGTTTACTTTATCGAAGGATGACAGCGCTTCGTGCGATTTGAGCAGGACTTGTTCAAATTCCGAAGTTTTAAACAAGATGGTGGGCTTATCGGTATTCAGATGGTTTGCGATTTCATGACCTTCAGCTACGATGCGGTCCACGATTTCCTCATTCCCAGAGATTTGATCGCTCAGAAGGAAAAAGGTTCCGTGTGCGCCGTACTCGGCGAGTGCGTCTAGGATCCTGGGTGTGGTTTCAGGGTCGGGTCCGTCATCGATCGTAAGCGCAATGACTCTCTCGTCTGTGTACACCGAATAGAGCACATCTGGATGACTGTTTGATAATTGCGAGAGGATCCAGCTGGATTGGAACATCAATAGACCACCTGCGAGTATGATTGTGATTATAAGTGTACCAAAAC
>SDBS01001813.1_pt1 | contig 21546 bp, 19 predicted proteins | sample 2277091 | NCBI WGS metagenome assembly SDBS01 (sample SAMN10404972, study PRJNA504765) | marine sediment metagenome | isolation source: marine sediment core GS10_PC15, 163 cmbsf | place: Arctic Ocean: Southern Knipovich Ridge | collected 2010
ATATCGACATCTGGAACTTTTGCTACCTTATCCTCTATAAACTCGTCAAGAGTGATTGTATCTTCTTTTGCAATGTCGCTGGCAATTAGAATTACATGGGGCACTTCAATTTTTTTCCTTGTTTTTTTAATGGTTCTATAATTGGCTTTATGAGTGAAAATTACTTTAATGTTGCCTGATTCACGAACTATATGGGTTACATCTGACTCTGTTAGAAGTGGATTGATAGGTACTATTATAGCTCCGGTTTCTAAAACACCTAAATAACAAAACACAAACTCGGGACAATTTGCGGACATAATTGCCACAGCATCTCCTTTCCCAACACCTAATTCATGCAAAGCATTGGCAATCCTATCGGCATAATGACCTACTTCCCGATATGTATACTTCTTATCTGATGGTTTATGATAGATACACACGTTATTGGGACGTAATTGTACAGCTTTCTTTAAAAATTCATGAAGTGGGATAGGATCGAAATGTAATGATTTTGGAACTTCAGGACCGCGTAGTTTTAACCATGGTCTATTTGGATTCACCCATTCCGACTCGTGCTCATAATCTAAAACTTGTTCCCATTCTGAATAATCTTTCATTGAATTCACCTCAATTTTTTATTAAAAAATGATTAATAACACAAATGTATAATTTCATTATTAAATATTCTGGTCATCACTCTAAATAATAGGCTAACTTTTGGTCTTAAACAAGATTAATAGGATTAGAGTAAGTTATTTTTCAAAAAGTAAATAATTCAATAATTATTTTTTAACAAGGAAATGAATTTAAATTAGGAATTTTAATTTTGGAGATTTGATATGTCAGAAACAAACTCTATTCAAGAACTAACAGATAAGACAAAAAAATTTGTTATAGATGCCGATATGGACATAGTTGGGATTGCAAATGTGAATAACGAGCTTTTTCTGGAAGCACCAGAGTCTCATCAGCCCAAGAACATCTTGGAGGATGCTAATTCAGTGATAGTTTTTGGTAAATCAATGCCAAGATCATTTTTTAAATTGATAAATCATCGTACCAACCTTATCCATAGAACTTATCATAGTATGTTTAAATTGTTAGATATTACCGCGGTAAGATTAGCTAATTATATAGAATCTCTTGGCTATTATTCGATTACTATTCCGTCGTATAATCCTGTAGGAATGGAAAATCTTCGACCATGGGGAGTTATATCTTTAAAACATTCAGGAATGGCAGCAGGCATAGGAAAAATCGCGAAAAATGGAATGTTAATTCATCCGATTCATGGTACATTATTGAGGTTATCAGCTGTGATAACAACAGCAAAACTAATAGCAGATCCAATAATGGAAGACAATGTGTGTAGCGAATGTAATTTATGTGTTGATAATTGCCCTAATAAAGCGTTTGATAAAAATGGTAATTTTAAAAAGATGAAATGCCTACCCAATACAGTTAAACATGGGCTTGATATATTACATCCTCCTGATCGGGAATATGTGAAGAATCTTGAATTGATTTCGAATACCTTCTTCTTAGAATATAGAATAGGTTGTACTACATGCTGGGATGTATGTCCAATTAACAGAAAAAAACTCTAATATGCATTTTTAACGATAGTTTAATTTAAAAAAAAAAAATAAATAAAATTTTAAGCGTTTTGTTTTTCAATTTCCATTTCCCTAAGCTTCCGTCGGAATATCTTTCCTACAGCAGTTCGGGGAAGGTTTTTTATAAATTCCACTTGACGAGGATATTTATAGCCCGCCATTTTTTCTTTTGACCACTCTATAATCTCGCGCTCGGATACCTTACCGTCTCTATATTCTTTCTTTAGGACTATAAAAGCCTTAATGGTCTCGCCTATATTAGGATCTGGTACGCCACACACTCCCGCTTCAAGAACCGCAGGATGTTCCATTAGCTTTTCTTCGACCTCTTTAGGCATAATTTTATATCCTTTGTATTTTACCATGTCCTTAGTCCTACCTTCGATATAAAAGTATCCCTCTTCATCAACTCTAGCAAGGTCGCCTGTCCGTAACCAACCGTTTACAATGTCTTTTGCTGTTGCCTCTGGACTATGCCAATATCCTTTCATTACTTGTGGACCTCTTATTAGCAGCTCTCCAACTTCACCTATTGGAACTTCTTCTAAATTGTCAGGATTCACAATTTTTGCATCAGTATCGATAACAGGAGCACCTATACTAGCTGGTCTAATCTCTGGTTGCCATGAGGCAGCTGTGTGTGTAATTGGAGATGCTTCTGTAAGCCCATATCCTTGACCAACTTTAAAACCTAAAGTTTCTTCCCATCTTTTATTTAACTCTGGAGCTAATGCTGCTGAGCCACAACCTGCTGTTTCGAGGCTTGAAAGGTCTCTTTCTGTAAAATCAGGAGAATTGATAACCATTTGATACATTATAGGTACACCTACAAACATTGTAATTTTATAATATTCAATAGCTTCCAAAACTTGACTTGGATCAAAAGATCCAAACATTACCAGCATCATTCCCGAAGACATTGCGATAATTAGTACTATGTTTCCGAAGGAATGACATAATGGCAATATAGATAAATTTGCTCCCGTTCCAACATTTTCTAACATATCCTCATAGGTGTCTTCACCATTATATGCTGCAATTAATACGTCTGAGACTAAATTGTTGTGGGTCAGCATTACTCCTTTTGGCAAACCTGTGGTTCCTCCTGTATATAATAACGTTGCAATATCATTCATTGGATCGATATCAATTTCAGGTGGTTTTGGAGGTTTACCTTCAATAAATTCTTGAAGGGTAATTGCATCAGGTTTTGGTTCATCCGATGCCAATAGAACTACATGAGGAATAGGCACATCCTTTCTCGTCCTTTTTATCGTCCGATAGTTGGCTCTATGCACAAATACTAATTTCATATTTCCTGAATCTTTAACAATATGTCTCACATCAGGTTCCTTGAGAAGTGGATTAATTGGTACAAATGCTGCTCCCGTTTCCATTATCCCTAGAAATACAAAAAGAAATTCAGGATGATTTCCCGACATAACACCTACTGAATCTCCCTTTCCAATTCCCAATTCATGCAAAGCATATGCAATTCTATCTGCAGTATTTACTAATTCCCGATATGTATATTTCTTATCGGTAGGTCTATGGTGAACTACAACGTTATTTGGAAATTGAACTGCTGTTCTTTTAATAAATTCATGAACTGGAATAGGCTCGAATTTTATTGTTTTTGGCACTGTTGCTGGGCGAGTTTTTAGCCATGGTCTTTTACTTGGCTCCTCAATCCATGGTGATTCATTTTTATAATCTAAAATTGGTTTCCATTCTGTATAGTCTTTCATATATAACACCTTTAAAATTATTGATAGAAATATTAATTTCTAAAATTATTAAATGTTTACTTTTTTCCTCTAAATCCAGAAATATCATATTATCAGATTTTTTTTAGAAAAAATCGTGAAGATAATTATTTGTCAAAGGAAATAGATTTTGCAGGATTTCAATTTTTTCGTTATCTACAGAGATAAATCCAAAATCTGATAAATCCTTAACCGTTCTAAAACCCGCAAGCATTTGGGCTAAATACCTAATATCAATCTTTACATCAACGGGCACTTCTAATGATTCACTAAATGTTACAGTAATGTCTCTATCTTCCGAACTTAGAGTGAAAAAACCGTTATTCCAAGGACATAACTCATCAAGAATCTGAAATCTTATAGTAAAATCCTGAAGAGTATATCTAAGATTCTCTAAAACAGCTTTTACATCTATTATTCTTAATTGAGATAAATCACCTACATATCTGGTTTTTATACGAGGTGCTTTTAAAAGATCTATGATATTTTCGGATTTAGGTAAACTTACAGCTATATATTTTCGTTGATCTCGATGACTCCAAAGAAAATTGAATATTGTCTGTTTCGCAATATGATCGAGCCAGAAAGCTTCAAGGACTAATATGGTTTTATCTGGATGTTTTAACCACGGGTCTGTTTTGGGGAATTTAATTATAGCATAACCTACTGGTAGATTACGATGGTAGCAAATAAACTTATAATTATCTTTATATAAATAACTCCAAAGAAACTCAGGTCTTTTTGTAATATAATCAAAATTTAAGATAACTCTATCGTAAACACTTCTAATATCATCATTTATTCTCTCTACTTCTTTCATGGAATAATCTGTTTCTTTATATAAGATATCCGAGATTTTAAATTCATAAAAAATACTCTCATCGACCTGTTTATATCCTAACCTTTCATAAAAAGAATGTTTAAATGGATACAAAATTGATATCGGAATATTATTTTCATTCATATCTTTGAAAATTTTAATCATAAGTTCCCGAATTATGCCTCGATTGCGAAACTCAGGTTTTGAACCAACCATCGTTATTCCATACACTTTAAAATCTTGAGAACGCATTCTGATATCAAATATAAAATATCCTACCCCTGCTACTAATGTCTCCTCAGCAAAAGCTCCATAAAACCAATCCATCGGCGTTTTTTCCGCCGGCCATTTTAAATCTTCATAATTATTCTTGGCTGGTTCAAACGCATAACGCATTAATTTTTTATATGCTATACGATCGTTTTCATTTAGTTTACGTATTTTAAAATTTCCTTTCATGTTCATGAATCTCTTATTGTGGTGATGCAAAGAAACGTAATTCTCAATAAAATAAAAGTCTTGTTCAACTATGAAGGGTTAAAAGATTTCTAATTAGTTTTATATTATGGTTTCTTGTAGTTTAGCTGCAAAAACTCAATAATATGACCGAGGGTTTCCGTTGTGTCAAAGTATACGAATTTTGCAGGAGGAATAATACCGCCTAGAATTCGCTTAAATCCTTTAGACTTCCAATCTTTAATTTTCTCATCAATATTATCAACAAGATATCCTATATGGTGAAGACCTACATTACCATCCTCTAGAAATTCATAAAAAATTGAATTCTTATCTTGAGGTTCAATCAGATCAATCTGTAGCCTTCCAATCTTGGATCTTGCTACTTTTACTACGACCATATTTACCCGAGTAAACCTTTTTATACCAAAAAGACTCTTGAAATTTTCAACCGCTTCTTCAAGATCCTTATACACATATCCAATATGTTGAATCTCACCGAACATATACTATATTCACCTTTTATAAGTATATTATGTAAAAATTCTTCCTTTGGATTTAAAAATTATCTTTTAAAAAAAATGAAGATTATAGTTTTTCTATTTCCCTTTCTCTTAGAGCCTTCCTCAATATTTTTCCTACACCTGTTCGTGGAAGTGCTTCAATAAATTCCACATGGCGTGGATATTTATATGCCGCGAGTTTATCTTTAGCCCATTCTATGATCTCTTTCTCACTAACCTTGTTAGTATATCCTTCTCTTAAAACAACAAAAGCTTTAATAGTTTCCCCTATATTTGGATCAGGAATCCCCACTACTCCCACTTCGAGAATGGCAGGATGCTCCATTAACTTCTCTTCTACTTCTCGGGCCATTACCTTGTATCCTTTATATTTAACCATATCTTTTGTACGACCTTCAATGTAGAAGTATCCATTCTCGTCCACTCGTCCTAAATCACCTGTTCTAAGCCACCCATCACTCGATAGCTCTTTTTTAGTAGCTTCAGGATTCTTCCAATAACCTTTCATTATATTAGGACCTTTAAACATTATTTCGCCAACTTCATTTGGTTTAAGTTCTTCCATTGTGTCTGGATTTACAATTTTAGCATCAGTATCAATAAGAGGACAACCTACACTATTAACTTTAATCCCTTCTGGGAGCCACTTCACTGGAAAAGTTCCAGTACCATTAGTTTCTGTCATACCATAGCCTTGGCCAATCCTTGTCCCTACGACCTCCTCAAATCTCCTTCCGAGCTCTGGAGCTAACGCTGCTCCTCCTGAAATTAATCTATCTAGACTTGATAAATCTCGTTCGGTAAAATCTGGATGATTAATCATCATCTGCCACATAATGGGGACACCAGAGAATCTCGTCGTTTGATAATATTCTATATCTTCCAATACTTCAGAAGGTTCAAAAGGGAAAATCACGATCATTGCTGCATTATAAAACGCAGAAACTAAAGTAATAAAACCGTAAATGTGACATAATGGGAGACTCATTATAAAAACATCTTTACCTCGTTGTTTTTCAAATTCTTCAATAGATTTATTATGGAGATTAGCTCTAAGGGCAGCAGAAAGGAAATTATTATGAGTCAACATTACTCCCTTTGGGAGCCCTGTAGTTCCCCCCGTAAACAATAATGCAACAAGATCATTAACAGGATCTATTTCCACTTCTGGAGGTTTTGCAGGTATACCATTTATAAAATCATCAAAAGTAATAGTATTCTCCTTTTCCTCTTTATCATCTAATAAAATTACATGTTTTATCTCAACTTGCTCTCTTGATTTTTTAATTGTTCCATAATTTTCATTATGTACAAAAAAGGCTTTCATATTTCCTGTATCTTGAACTATGTGAATAACATCATCTTCCTTTAAGAGAGGATTGATTGGTACAAGTATAGCTCCTGATACAAGTATACCTAACCACGCTAAAATATATTCCGGACAATTTACAGACATCGTACCTACACAATCTCCTTTCCCAATATCTAACTGATGTAATGCATTAGCAATTCTATCTGCGATATTTACAACTTCTCGGTAGGTATATTTTCTATCAGTAGGTTTATCGTAAATACATATATTGTTAGGGAAATCTTGAGCAGATAACTTTAAAAATTCATGGACCGGAATTGGATCATGTCTTATAGTTTTTGGGTAATTTGATGGTCGGTGTTTTAACCAGAGTCTACTAGGATCCACCGTTGGTGAATCATGGTCATAATCTAATATCGGTCTCCAATCTGAATAATCTTTCATATAACACACCTAAAAATTATTAGGTTAAGTTTTGAATCTTATTATAATTTAATGATTTTTCTATGTAATTTTAGATATAAATTGGATTTAGTTTCTAGAAATAATAATGTGAAATAATCAAAAAATTAAAAAAATAATTAAGCCTGTTGTTTTTCTATTTCCATCTCTCGTAATTTTCTTCTAAAAATCTTACCTACTGGTGTACGAGGTAAAGCTTTTATAAATTCTACGTGACGAGGATACTTGTAACCCGCGAGTTTATCTTTAGCCCATCCAATGATGTCTTGTTCAGTTATATCTTTATCCTTGTATTCTTTGCGGAGTACAACAAACGCCTTAATTGTTTCGCCTATGTTGGGATCTGGTATACCAATTACTCCTGCTTCAAGGATTGCAGGATTCTCCATGAGTTTTTCTTCTACTTCCTTAGCCATAACCTTATACCCCTTATACTTAACCATATCTTTAGTCCTTCCTTCGATATAGAAATATCCATCTTCATCCATTCTGCCTAGATCACCAGATCTTAACCATCCATCAATTAAATCTTCGTCAGTTGCTTCTTTGTTTTTCCAATAGCCTTTCATTACTATTGGACCCTTAAACATCAATTCTCCAACTTCATTTGTCTTTAGTTCTTCAAGTGTATCAGGATTCACCACTTTAAGATCAAGATCAACAATGGGCTGACTTACACTTTCTGAGATAATCCCTTTTGGCATCCAGTCTCCCGGTTGATTACCCGCACCTGATGTTTCCGTCATTCCATAACCTTGACCAACATTAAATCCTGTAACTTCCACCCATTTTTTAGATAATTCAGGAGCTAACGCAGCCGATCCTGATATTGCCGATTCAAGACTTGAAAGATCTCGTTCACTAAAGTCGGGATGATTAATTATCATCTGATACATAACGGGAACAGCTATAAATCGTTTTATTTTATAATATTCAATAGCTTCCAATGTCTCTTCTGGACTAAAAGGAAACATCACGCTCATATCACCTCTTGCTGACATTACATTAATTAATATAAACCCCATTACGTGACACAAAGGCATAATTGCTAATAATGTACCCGTCCCCATATCCGCCTCGAGTTCTTCTTGAGGTGTATCTCCACCATAAAGGGCTCTCGCAAAAACAGAAACAAGATTATCATGGGTTAACATTACTCCTTTGGGGAGTCCCGTAGTACCACCTGTATACATAAGTGCTGCCACATCATTTAAGGGATCAAAATCCACTTCCGGAGCTTTCGGAGCTTTACCATATATAAAATCACTGAAGGTTATGGTATTTTCTTTCGCTTCTTCTGAACCTAGCAGAATCATATTTTTTATTTCTACTTGTTTTCCGGCTTTCTTAACAGTCCGGTAATTAGCACTGTGAACAAAAAACGCCTTGACATTACCGGATTTCTTAACAACATGGATAACATCTGATTCCTTAAGAAGGGCATTAATTGGTATTGCCATTGCTCCCGTTAGCTGAATTCCCAAGCAACAAAAGAAAAATTCAGCACAATTAGCAGACATAATTGCGACACCATCTCCCTTTCTGACTCCAAGTTCATGTAAAGCATTCGCGACCCTAGCTGCGTAGTGGCCTAGCTCTCTATATGTATACTTTTTATCGGCAACTTTATCGTAAACACATACATTATTAGGGAATCTTTCAATTGCTAACTTTACTAACTCAGGCATAGGTATTGGTTCATATTTTACCGTTTTTGGCATTGTTGCAGGACGATTCTTAACCCAAGGTCTATTTGGGTCAACCCATGGGCTGTCGTTCTCATAATCTAAATGTATTTTCCATTCTGAATAATCTTTTATTTTAATCACCATCAAATATAATATTAAGGATATTTGTTCTTACTATTAAAAAATTATTACTTGAATATCTCAATGAGTCAGTAATATTCAAATAAATCTCAATAAATCTCCTATTAATTAAATAATTATAAATTAACAAAAAGCAATTTTATTATTAAGAAGAATATGATAGTTAAAAAAAAAAAAAGAGCGCCGATTCATGTTACTCTTTCAGATGTAGAAAGAGCTTATAAAAAGGTAGAAGAATTTAATCGCTTAATTGAGCGAGGAAAAACAAGAGAACAAATTTTTAAAGATATGCTCAAGTTGATTCAAGTTGATAAGTGACTTCCTACAAATTATTATAGATACAGCCTCTCATCTTAAGATTACTTCAGTCATAATTGGTGGATTAGCTCTCCCTGCTTACAAAGTGGCAAGAACAACCCTTGATATTGATATTTGTATTAATATTAAATCTCAAGAGAAATTAAACCTATTTATCAAATCCCTAAATGAAAAAGATATTAGTACAATCCAAAATCCTAAATTAGACCAAGATTTATTTACAGTATTTGGAAAAAATAATGAAGCCGAAATATGGCTTAAACCCTGTGATGCATTCAACTGGGATGAGCAAATGGTAGCTAAAATACAACTTTTTTTTGAAAGTGTTAAAGTTTTAGCTGTTGAAGATTATCTATTAACAAAAATTGCTAGAGCAGATCGTAGCTCAACTGATATTAGCGATGTATTACAAATTTTAATCGCTAATAAGGATAGATTAGATTGGAAATATCTACAGTTTCGATTAAAATGGGCAAATATAGAGAATGATTTTAAAGAAATCTTAAAAGGATTTGAATTAGATTTCGACAACCATATAAGAGATATCTCAAAGGAGATCCTAGATAAATTTAATAATTAGTAAATTAGATACATATAAATCTTCAATTCAAATTTCTATTTTAAAAATCCATGCATGTTCACATGGTTTCTTAATTGAAATATCTGTAGGAATATTTACTACGAATACATCATTATCGATTCTCCATTCTAAATTTTCTTCTACACCAAGCATATATACCTTAGAATTTTTTTTAGGTGTAATTACTCTACTCTTTAGTTGGTTTCCTTCCCATTCTAAGCAGATAATGTAAAGAAATTTTCCATCTTTGCTCATTGTGAATCTTAAATTTTCCTCCTCCTTCCAATTCTTCCACATGCGAGTGGCATATATACCCTCTCCATTAATTTCTAACCATTTCCCTAAAGCCTTCAGCCGTTTCGTATATATTGGAGGAATTGTGCCCAAACTTGTAAGATTTACCATTAATAATAAATTTCCTCCTTGACTTACTATTTCAATTAACATGTGTATTAATTGTTTATCAGTAAGGACTTCCTCTTCCTTCTCGTCTTTATAATATCCATAATTTTGACTAAGAGAGCGACACTCTTCCCATTTATGCATAAGAGACATGTTTCCGTCATGAAATTCACTGGTAAAATAATCTCCATGTTTGCCCTTAGTGTCAACCCCTAAGCGATCATTTACAACAACTTCTTTCCTATCTTCTGCTTGATTATAGTAGAATGCTACTAGTTCAGGAGATTTTCTTAATATTTTTTAATAAAAGAATTAGTTCTGAAGATAATTAAATGTATCTAGTACAAACTATAAAAAAAAGAGTAAAACTTAATATAATCATTTTTCTAATTCCATTTCCTTCAATTTTCTACGTTTAATCTTACCCACCCCCGTTCGAGGGAGAGAGTCTATGAACTCTACTTTACGGGGCCATTTATAGCCCGCTAATTTTTCTTTTGACCAATCTATGATTTCTTGTTCTGTGATCTTACCTTTAGCTTCTTCTTTAAGTACAATAAATGCTTTAATAGTTTCCCCTATATTTGGATCAGGTACACCCACAACTCCGGCTTCTAAAACGGTTGGATGTTCCATCAACTTGACTTCCACTTCTTTGGGCATTACTTTATAGCCCTTATATTTTACCATGTCTTTAGAGCGTCCTTCAATGTAAAAATAACCATCCTCGTCCATCTTTCCAAGATCCCCTGTACGAAGCCATCCCTCAACCATATCTTTTGTGGTGGCTTCCGGATTTTTCCAGTATCCTTTCATGATTAGCGGTCCCCTTAACAACATTTCACCCACTTCTCCAGGTGGAAGCTCTACAAGCGTATTGGGTTTCACGATTATAAGATCCATGTCGACAATAGGAGCACTAACACTTTCAGGATTGATTCCTTTAGGCATCCAGGGTACTAAGCTATTTCCCATACCTGAAGACTCAGTTAGTCCATATCCTTGACCAACTTCAGAGCCAATAACTTCATACCATATTTTTGCTAATTCTGGAGCTAATGCGGCTCCACCTGAAATGGAGGATTCTATGCTAGATAAATCTCGCTTTCGAAAATCGGGGTGATTTATAAGCATCTGATACATGACGGGTAGTCCACCAAATGATGTGATTTTATACTCTTCTATTGTTTTTAATATTAATCCGGAATCAAATTTGCCTAGCATTAAGCACATACCTGCACCACGTAAGACTATACATAATGTTAAATAGCCCTGAATATGGCATAAAGGAGCAACTGCCATTGTAGTTCTCTGAGCTCGCATCGGTATTATTTCTTCCATAGGTAACGGTATATTATACAAAACACTAAGAACAGCGGCAACCATGTTAGTGTGACTTAACATTACTCCTTTAGGAAATCCTGTTGTACCACCAGTATACATTAATGCTGCAAGATCATTATCCGGGTCAAAGTCTACGTCCGGTTGTCTTGATACTTTGTCTTCTATTAGTTTTTCGTAAGTGATAGTGTCTTCTCTTTCCTTATCAGGGCGAATTACTATAACAAGAGGTATATCTACTTCTTTTCTAGCGTTTTCTATTATTTGATAAGTCGAATTGTGTACAAACATGACTTTAATAATCCCTGAGTCTCGAACGATATGAGTCACGTCTGCTTCTTTAAGTAAAGGATTTATTGGTACAGCTATGGCTCCAGTTTCCATAATACCTAAGAGACAATATACGAATTCCGGGCAATTATCGGACATAATTCCAACACCGTCACCTTTCCTAATACCTAATTCAAAAAGAGCATTAGCTATCTGATCTGCATACTTAATTAATTCACGATAGGTACTTTTTACTCCTGAGGGCATGTGATCAACACAGACATTATTTGGAAAATTTCTTGCTGTTTGTTTAATAAACTCGTGGAGAGGAATAGGATCATATCGTAGCGTTTTTGGAATTATAGGTGGGCGATATTTCAGCCAAGGTCTATTAGGGGGGACCCATGGACTGTCATTCTCATAGTCTGGAATAGGCTCCCAATTCGAGTAATCTTTCATTAACAACACTTTAATATTTTTTGATAGAGATATTAATACTTAGAATATTAAATTTTTCAGAATAATACAAAATTAAAATAAAATAAAAAAAGCAGAATCTATGAGGATTCTTTTTCTAATTCTAGTTCTCGCAATTTTCTGCGTTTTATCTTGCCTACCCCTGTTCGAGGTAGAGAGTTTATGAATTCTACTTTACGTGGCCATTTGTAGCCAGCTAATTTTTCTTTAGACCATTCTATGATTTCTTGTTCTGTCACTTTACCTTTATCTTCCTTTTTAAGTACAATGAAGGCCTTGATTGTCTCCCCTATATTTGGATCAGGTACTCCAACGACTCCTGCTTCTAAAACGGCTGGATGTTCCATTAACTTGATCTCCACCTCTTTAGGCATTACTTTGTAACCTTTGTACTTTACCATGTCTTTAGAGCGTCCTTCAATGTAAAAATAACCGTCCTCGTCCATTTTACCAAGATCCCCTGTATGGAGCCATCCATCAACAAGATCTTTAGCTGTCGCTTCAGGGTTCTTCCAGTATCCTTTCATTATAAGAGGGCCCCTGAGTAACATTTCACCCACCTCACCAGGTGGGAGCTCTTCCAGTGTGTCGGGATTCACTATTTTAAGATCCATATCTACAATAGGTACACTCACACTTTCGGCGACGATTCCTCTTGGCATCCATGGTGCCAGGTTATTTCCCATCCCTGCTGATTCTGTAAGACCATATCCTTGACCAACTTCAGAGCCAACAACTTCATGCCATATTCGAGCTAATTCTGGAGCTAACGCGGCTCCACCAGATATGGAAGATGTTATACTTGAGAGGTCTCGCTTTCTAAAATCGGGATGATTTACAATCATCTGATACATGACGGGTAATCCTCCAAATACAGAGATTTTATAATCTTCTATAGTTTCCAATATTTCACCAGGATCAAATCTCCCAAGCATTAAACACATCATCGCAGCACGTAAAACTATACATAACGTTAAATATCCCTGAATATGGCACATAGGTGCAACTGCCATCATCGTTCTTTTACCTGACATAGCTTCTCTTTCTTCAGCTGATACCGGTTGATTATACAAAACACTAAGGACAGCAGAGACTAAGTTACTGTGGGTTAACATTACACCTTTAGGAAGTCCTGTTGTACCGCCAGTATACATCAATGCTACAATGTCATTATCGGGATCGAAATCTACCTCTGGAGGTTTTGCCTCTTTACCTTCTATAAATTCTTCGTACGTGATCGTGTCTTCTCTTTCCTTTTCAGAGCGTATCATTATTACATGGGGTATGTCAACTACTTTTCTTGTTTTTTTTATTGTGCGATAACTTGCGCTATGTACAAATATTGCTTTAATTATCCCTGAATCTCGTGCTATGTGGGTAACGTCTGCTTCTTTAAGCATAGGATTTATAGGTACAGCAATAGCTCCAGTTTCCATAACTCCTAAAAGACAATATACGAATTCAGGACAATTTGCGGACATAATACCAACACCGTCACCCTTCCTAATTCCTAAATCATAAAGAGCATTAGCAATCTGATCTGCATACTTAATTAACTCTCGATAGGTGCTTTTTAATCCTAAGGGTTTATGATCAACGCATACATTATTTGGAAACTCTCTGGCTGTTTGCTTAATAAATTCATGGAGAGGAATAGGATCATATCGTACTGTTTTCGGTATAATAGGTGGGCGATATTTCAACCAAGGTCTATTAGGATCTACCCACGGACTGTCATTCTCGTAGTCCGGAATTGGTTCCCAATCTGAATAATCTTTCATCTACATCACTTTAAAAATTAATGATTAGATATTGATTCTTAAAACAATTAAAGCTTTCGATTTTTATCCCTCCTCATTGGGAAATTGACGGTTAAGTAAATGAGAAATAATTTTATTTTCATGTGAATCTTATTTTATTTTATGCCAATATATATTGAAAAAAACTATCCGGTATGCACTATAATCATTGATAATCCAGAAGTGCGTAATGCAGTAGATGGTCCCACCGCAAATGAATTAGCTAACGCATTTCGGAATTTTGAGAGTGATAAGAATGCACTTGTAGCAGTTTTGTGGGGTAAGCACGGTAATTTTTGTGCGGGTGCTAATCTGAAGGCAATTTCAGCAGGCTTGGGTAATAGGATTGATAAGAATGGAGATGGACCGATGGGTCCTACTAGAATGAGACTCTCTAAACCTGTTATTGCTGCAGTTGCTGGTTATGCGGTAGCTGGGGGGCTTGAGCTTGCAATCTGGTGTGATTTACGAGTAGTTGAAAAAAATGCGATATTTGGGGTATTTTGCCGTAGATTTGGTGTTCCTCTTATTGATGGGGGTACAGTTAGATTACCGAGATTAATTGGATTAAGCCGGGCAATGGAGATGATCTTAACAGGAAGGCCAGTTACTGCACAGGAAGCATTTTCATGGGGATTAGCTAATCATATTGTTGATAATGGTAAATCAAGAGAGGAAGCAGAAAGACTAGCTCAAATAATTGCTGGATTTCCCCAAACCTGTATGAGAAATGATAGAGCATCTGCTTATGAACAGTCTGGAATGACTATAAATGAAGCAATGGCCAATGAATTTGAATGGGGCTTGAAAACTTTAGCAAAAGGTGAGTTTCGTGAAGGTAGCACCGAATTCATGCAAGGGAAAGGAAAGCATGGAGATTTTAATGATTAATGGGTGATTAAATGATAGTATTAGAAGAAATTAAAGTGAAAACACCTAGACGAGAAGTTCTCATAAATATTACTTCTGAGATCAATAAAATTGTGAGAAACACGAATATTAATGAAGGAGTTTGTCGAATATTTGTACCTCACACTACAGCAGGAGTAATAATCAATGAGAATGCAGATCCCGCTGTTATGAAAGATATTATTTCTTATTTAAATAAGCTAATTCCCCAAAGGGCGGGATTTTCTCATATGGAAGGAAATAGTGGTGCTCACATTAAATCTTCTCTAACGGGGGCATCGTTAGATGTTATAATTCATAAAGGAAAATTAGTTTTGGGAACTTGGCAAGGATGCTATCTAGCAGAGTTTGATGGCCCCCGTAATAGAAAAATCTATGTGCACGTCCAAGGAGAGTAAACATAATATTAAAAAGTTAATCATTTCGATTTGAATACTTACCAACTTTACATAAATAATTAGTCCAATAATTTAACTCGGAATAGAAAGGTATATCTTTACCGTAATGTTGTTCATATGTCGCTAATTGATTATAATAACTTCCACTAGGCACATCGAGACCATAAACATCCTTAGCAAATGAAACTAACGTCTCACGGTGGATTCCTAAAAGTTCACTAGTTTTAGTAGGAGATATTACGTCTAAAAGTGAATCCAATTCTTCTTTAGTAAAAATTTCTGCTAGCCATTTTCTCTGAGCTGTCATTTTTGGCCTATTTAAGGATTCTAAAGGAATGCGTTTTCGTTTCAAAGATTTCACTTTAATGGACATCATCATTTTAAATAAATCATGCCCTAGATTAAGTTTAAAACCTGTACCTCTTATAAAGATATTTCTATTAAAATCATATCTTTCTGTTGTAGTCTTTTGAATTGTATTTTTAATATTAAAATATTTTTTGATTTGTATAAGGAATGATCTGACTGAAGAGGCAATAGAAGGGCAGATCCTTCCATCCTTTTGATTATACGCTCTAGTTCCATCCCCGTCATAAAAGCCTAATAAATATGCTAGCATTAGATTCTTATCTCCCAAATCAACAAAATTGGGTACCTTTTTTCTTATTCCTTTATTAGCATCAAATATGTAATTCATACCTAAATTAATTAAATTGTTTGCCATAGAATTTTTATCATTTATATTCCCAGAATAGAAAGTTATTACAGTAAATACAGATTTCTTTTTAGATTTAACAAGTGCACATTCAGTTAATTTATCCTTTATATATTTCATATTTAGCCCTAAAGCTCTGCAGAACTCAACGACTCTATCACTATCCCTTTTACTTTGACCAAATCCAATCTCATAATAATTTCCATGAGGTTTTCTCACAAGAGTTATCCACCCATCTGCTATTAAATATCCAAACCAATACACTTGATCAAACGATTTTATATTCGAAAAATAATTTAAATCCAAGTTAGGATGATATTTTTTTATCCATGAAAAAGGCGATAACTTAGGATTAAATAATTTTTCATAAAGATTAATTATCTCAATTATATCTTCTTCGGCTTTAATTAATTCATCAACAAGGTCAGAATGTATTTGTTTCCAGTCATTTATTATCTTTCTAATTGAAATTTTCATAGAATCTAATAAACTTAAGGCAATTGCAATTTTTGCCCATTTATGTTTTCTCTTATCTTGAAGATATGAATTACTTAATCCAAAAAAATTACTCATTTTTGAAAAACTAGCATAGGGTTTAAATAATAATCTTAATCTTTCGTCGGGGTGATTATTCATATAATTTAAAAGGTTATCAGTAAACCATATATTCCAATGTTTAATCATTTCTTGAGAATTATCTTTCATTCATTTGAAATTTAGACAGTAATTATTTAAATTAATAATGATAAAGCTTACATTATTAGTAGTAACTCTCTTTAGATTTTTTAAAAAAATATAAAATCATTAAATTAATAAACTGAATATGACGGACCACGCAACAGAAGGGTTTATGTACAAGTTCAAGGAGAATAATAATTACAATTACTTAGGTATATAAGAATTTTACCTTTTAAACCGCGTCTCTGAGTATTTTTCCTAATTTACTAAATTTTGGAGTTTCTTAAATATTTATCATTAGCCTTTAGGTTTTAAAATGATTAAATATTTTCTATCAGAATATGAGTCCACATTTTCTTCATGAAATATTAAATCCTAAAAGTGTCGCATTCTATGGAGCTAATAACACGGGTCAGTCGTTAGCTTGCATTCAAATAATGAATATCATTATTTCCGAGTATAAGGGGAATGTTTATCCCATACATTTAAAGCTTGATTCAATCATGGGATATAAGGCATACAAAAGCATTACAGAAGTTCCAGAAATACCAGAACTGGTAGTAGTTGTTTTAACGCCTAAAATAGTACCTCAAATCTTTAAAGAATGCGGAGAAAAAGGCGTGAAATATCTAGTTGTTATTTCTGGGGGTTTTAGAGAGCAGATGGGAGATCGAAAGAATACTCTTACAGAACAAATATGTGCGATTGCTGATGAGTATGGAATGCGCTTTATAGGCCCGAACTGCTTGGGGGTTTTTAATAATTGGATTGAACCTCTTGATGAAAAGAGAGCATTTAATATTGCAATATGGGAAAAACTCAAACGTAACAAATTCTCAATTGCCTCCCAGAGTGGTACTCTTTCCAGTCATATTTATTTCGATCCAGAAAGTTTAGATTTAGGATTAGGAAAGGCAATATCAGTGGGAAATGAGGCAAATATAGATATAGTAGATTGCTTGGAATATTACAAAAATGATGACGAAACTGAAGTAATAGGATTATACATTGAAGAAATAAAGCGTGGGAAGGAGTTTATAGATCTAGTTAAAGAAATTACTCCTAAAAAGCCAATTGTTGCGATCTATGGTGGGGGCACACCTGCAGGGAATCGTTCTGTAGCAGGTCACACCGGATCTATGGCAGGAAGTGGGAAGATATTTTCTGCGTTATTTAGAGAAACGGGAATAATCCAAACAGATAAAGTACAAGAATTTTTAGATATCTCTTTTGCTTTAACTAAGGGAATATTACCAAAAGGAAATCGAGTAGGAATTATTACAAATTCAGGAGGCCCCGGTACTATGGTGGCGACTAATGCTGAACAAAATGGACTAGTCGTGCCTGAGTTTTCTAAATCATTACAAGAAGAATTAAAAAGCATGCTACCGCCTATTGCAAGTTTCAGGAATCCGGTGGATGTTGCTTTCGATATGAATTTACCCTATTATTACATAACACTTCCAGAGACTTTAATGAAATCTGGGGAAATTGATGCGTTAGTCCAATATGGCATTGTCGGATTTCAAGATGTTATGGATGTTTACTTAGAAAACGATCAAATTGCTCAGAGTGCAGATTTTAAAAAACAAAATTTCGAAGAGAGTGATAAATTAGCCAAAAAATTAATGGAACCAACTATCAAAAATTCACAAAAATATTCAGTTCCGATTTACCATATTAATCCACAAGGATTTAATAATCCGTGGTCTAAAAGGTTGAGAGCGAATGGAGCTACTCTTTTTAATTTGTGGGATCGACCAATTCCTGTCATTGCGAAGCTATATAAATATTCCGAATATAAAAGAAAGAACTAGATCATGGTTGCTCCTCCTTTAAATTCTCATAAAGCTATTTTAATTATTAGGACTTGTATTGGATGTGGAGAATGTATTGAATTCTGTCCTACAAATGCAATTCCGGAGTTAATAGGGCTGTTTTCTCATTTATTAGAAATAGATAAATCAAAATGCAATGGGTGTGGTGATTGTGTTACGATATGTCCTCATGAGGCTATATACATTGTTCCTGAACACTTTGAATGTTATGTGTAATGATTTATATTCCTTGTCAATATCAAAGTCCTTTCTATTGTTTTATAACAATCGATTTCTTAGATTTGTTATAAAACTGATAAATATTATATAACGCCTTAGCGGCTAGATTTTCATTCGGATGTATTGAAATCCCTTTCTGATTCAAATTCTTTATTACAGTAGGCACTTTTTTTACTTTTATTGGTACGAATGCTCCTTTCATAGTACCCGTGAAAGCCTCTGGGGATATATTCATGTCTATGGCAGATACGATGACAATTGGTTTAGAGATTTTTTCTTGTAATTTTAATAAATCCCTATATCGAGTTAACATCGTTAACCAAATAAGAATCATATCAACATTAGAATCCATTCCAACCACTTCATATACGGCTTTTTCCAATGTTGGATCAAGTGCACCTTGAAGACTTATATCTACAGGATTGGATATACTTGATCCGAATTCAGGAAGTAAGTCTCGGAGTTTTATATTTGTTTCGTTGGCCAATTCAGCTAACTTTAGATTATTCATCTCACATGCATCGGCAGATGATACAGCAGGGCCTCCTGGACCTGAAATAATGGCAACTCGACAGTTGCTTACAGGAATAGGATTGATGAATGCTTGGATCATACTCATCAATTCTTCCATATTATAGACCCTAATCACCCCATATTGGTCAAATACATTATTCCATAGCTCATTATTTCCACAAATTGACCCTGTGTGCGATTTAGCTGCTTTTGATCCCGCAGGTGTGGATCCCGCCTTCCAAATGATTATAGGCTTTTTTCTACTTATTTTTTTTACCAATTCAATGAATCTTCTTCCATCATTTGTGCCTTCCATGTAACATGCTATTAATTTAGTATCGGGATCCTCTCCTAAATATTCTAAAAAATCATTGAAACCTAAATCAATGCCATTACCAAAACTAATGGCTTTTGAAAAATTTATTCCTTTCAACATTGCCATAGCAACCATAATATTAGCGATTGAACCACTTTGGCTGATGAGACCTAACGAACCTGATTCTGTTGGTAAGCCTGGAAAGAACGAAAGTTTTGAACTGGGACAATATAATCCCATACAATTTGGACCAATTAATCTCATTTGATATTTACGAGCAATTTTTACTAATTCTTTTTCAGTTTTTTTCCCTTCTTCACTTTTTTCACCAAATCCAGATGAAAAAATTATTACCGTCTTTACTCCGTTTTCGCCACATTCAATAATAATGTCTTGAACGAATTTAGGGTGAGTGGAACATATAGCCAGATCTATAGGCTCTCCTATGGATTTCAAATCTGAGAAAGCAGGTATTTCCATTATTTTTGCATTAGGTTCAGTAATTTTAGGATTTACAATAAACATTTTAGGAAATCCTTGATCAATAAATCCCTGTAATAATAGATTTCCCAAACCACCTCTCCTACTCACCCCATAAATTACTAGGGAACTTGAATGAAAAATATCATCAACTTCCAAGAATAGATCATTCTCTTTTCTAATTTTATCAAATTCGTCCATCTCGTTCATTAAATCTAACCTTCTTAAATATAATGTTTTTAAACAAGGAGTATTTATTATAATGTTGCTCAATAAATAAACCTAAATCCTTTTAGTAGAATTGAAGCTCAAGAAATTAATAAAATTACTACTGAGAATTTCTGACGAGATGAAACAAGATATTTTTTATAATAATGTAAATGAACTTGTCTCGTTTTAGAAACATTTGAATTTGATTTTTACTTTTCTTAGATAGTTATAAAAGGATAGTGAGAACTGATAGAGATACATAATTTTAAAATATTCGATTCTCATATGCACACTGCTGGGATGTTCTTGGACCGCAAGAAGAATATCATCGAATATATGGATCAATTTAATGTTGAAAAAGCAGTTTTAACCACTATAAACAGATCGAAAGAGGTAATTTTTCCAAAAGATCATCAATTGCCCCATCAAGATGTAATAGAAATAGCAAAATTAGCTCCCGAGAGATTGTATAAATTTTTTTGGTTTAATCCAAAAATAAAACCTATAGAGTTGGAAGAGGACAATTATAAGGTGCTTGAAGAGCATTTTAATCAAGGATTCATTGGGGTAAAACTCCATCCCTTTTTTAATGATGTGAATATTCCAGAAGATGTCATTAAATTAGGTTCTTTTATGCAAGATTACGATAAAAATTTAATGCTGTTTATTCATTCAACTCCTAAATCTTCGAGATTTAAAGGTGTGACACCCTCAGAAATCGCACGTTTGGCTAAAAAATATCCGGATTTACGTATTATTGTAGGTCATGCCGCATTTTGTATTGAATATGCTGTTGAAGTAGGGATGGTGTTAAATAAATTTCAAAATGTCTTTTTTGAGACTTCATGTTCAGTTTCACAAGGAATATATCTCCTTACTAAAACAGTAGGACATGAACGAATATTATTTGGTTCTGATTCTCCCGCTGCTACAGCTCTTCCTGTAGAAATTCATAATATATTATCTATCCCAAGATTGTCGGATGAAATAAAACAAGATATATTTTATAATAATATTGATAAGCTACTTTCAAAATAAGTAAAAAAAATAATATATTTAAAAAAAAAATAAGTATTTTTAATTTTATTAAATTAGAGATTCATTTCTTTTCGTTTTTGCATTAATGCAACTCTGTTATCGCCTTTAAGATTATAATATTTCAATAGTACAATCGCTGCAAGCGTATCGAAAATGACCGGAAAGAGTCCTGTGTGAATACGCACTCCTAGTTTCGCAAGCTCGGTTTGCTCGGCTGCGCCTGGAACATATCCTGTTGCAATATGTACACCGGCAATAACTACTCCTACAAATACAAA